>Ga0268298_10000926_pt1 | contig 36364 bp, 31 predicted proteins | sample WWTPWeurt_MetaG_FD_194462 | JGI IMG/M metagenome (GOLD analysis project Ga0268298, IMG submission 194462) | Activated sludge microbial communities from WWTP in Nijmegen, Gelderland, Netherland - WWTP Weurt | ecosystem: Engineered > WWTP > Aerobic digester > Activated sludge | place...
ATACACGCTTCAATTCATCAAAGGAACGCGTTCCGGATATATACGTAACAACCTGGACCGGAACAAGTCCCTTTTGTTGCAATACGGAAGCTGCTTCGACCTGATTAAGTGCTTCAACGGTTCCGCTCAGCACTTTTCCTTCATTGTTTCTGGCTTTAAATGAAAACTTCATACAACGACTGCATGGTTAATTTTTTATAAGCATATGAAAATAATCGCGATTTTTTGCAAAACGAAGAGCATCATCTATAGTGATCATTCCGCGTTGAATAAGCATCGCAAGTGACTTATCAAGAGGTATCATACCATCATTGAAACTTGTTTCGATCACATTATCTATCTGGTAACTCTTATTTTCCCGTATAAGATTTTCTATAGCTGTATTTTTAAACATAATTTCAATCGCCGGAATTCGCCCACCGCCAACTTGCGGAACAAGTCGCTGAGACACTACACCAAGTAGTACATTCGCAAGTTGAGATCGTATTTGATTTTGCTGATGCGCCGGAAAAACATCGATAATTCTATCAACTGTCTGGGACGAATCATTGGTATGCAATGTAGCAAAAATCAGATGTCCCGTTTCAGCCGCCGTAATTGCCGTTGCAATCGTTTCCAAGTCTCGAAGCTCACCAATGAGCACTACATTTGCATCTTCGCGAAATACCGCTTTTAGTGCACCTCCGAAGTCCTGAGAATCTTGTCCGATCTCCCGTTGATTGATGATACAACGATCCTGATCGTACACATACTCGATCGGATCCTCAATCGTTACAATATGTTTGTCCTCATTTTTATTGATATGATTTATAAGAGCAGCGAGCGTCGTAGACTTTCCGTGACCAACCGGTCCGGTTACCAAAACAAGACCTTGTGAATATCTCGTAAATATATATAAGCTGGCTGGAATACCCAGCTCTTCCAATGTTCGAATACGCTTAGTAATAAGGCGCATCACAACACTGGTATATCCTTTTTGAAAAAACACGTTCACACGAAATCGCGCCTTATCTTCAAAGTTATATGAAAAATCAATCTGACCGTTATCTGTTAAATGTTGCTTTTGCACGTCTGTCATCAATACATTTGACAGCGCTTTCGTATCAGCCGCCTCCAGAACTTTTTCTCTCGACAACGGATAAAGTTTTCCGTCAATACGTAACGTTGGATAGCGACCAACCGCCAAATGCAGATCAGAAGCGTTCTGCTGAGCAACCAAACGCAAAAGATTCTTCATTGTTTGTTCTACATGCAAAGATTCCATATTAATTTTTGTTTTACCGAAAATATACAAGAAAACCAGCAAGCAACTTACCTAAAAACAACACATTCTATATAACCACTATACCATTGTTTTCTTATTTAACAAAGATTGTATTTTTTCAAGAACCTCAGAAGGAGTAAAATGCGATTTTATAATGTAATCATCCGCCCCTAATTGCATAGCGCGATTAATGTTTTCTTTTTCGGAAAGATTTGTCAGAACAATAACAGGAACAGAAGCAAGTTTTTTATCTTGCTTCATAAATTCCAAAACCTCCATACCGTCCACGTACGGCATCATAAGATCAAGTAACACCATATCAGGAACAAGTGTTTTCATTTTTTTGAGTGCGTCCCTACCATCAATAGCTGATTCAACCTGAAAACCTTCCTTCCGAAGCTTTGTCAGATAGATATCACTTACAAACATATCATCTTCAACAAGCAAAAGTGTGTGCGTATTCATATTATTGATATTGTATACTACTATTTAAATTTGAATGCTTTTCCAAACATCCTACACAGATCGAATACTCACTCCTTGTGATCATTTATCTTCATCATCCCGAAAATCAGATCCAACGGCAACACCACCTTCTGTAATTCTCTCAACTTCATCAAGCGTTGTAAATCCAAGTAGGGCTTTCAAAATTCCATCCTGTTTCATAGTTATCATTCCTTCGCGCTCGGCTTGTTCTCGAAAACGACGTTCAATATCGACGTTTTCAACGATAATGCTTTGCAGGCTCGGTGATATATTTACAATTTCATATATAGCAATTCTTCCCTTGTATCCAGTGTTTCCACATGCATTACACCCTTTCCCTCTATAAAATATCGGCTGATCCAAATTGTGAACATTATACTTTTTCATTTCTTCGGGAGAAACGCTCTTCAATGCATTCCGCATCCTATCCATGACAGGTTGGGAAAACTGAATTTTTTCTTTGCACTTCTCACATATTCGTCGGACAAGTCTCTGAGCACCCACTGCTCTCAAGGAAGCGGAAAGCAAGAAGCTTTCTATACCCATATCAATCAATCTTGGAATTGACCCTATAGCATCATTCGTGTGAAGTGTGGACAAAACAAGATGTCCTGTAAGCGCTGCATGTATAGCAAGTTCAGCAGTTTCAGCGTCACGTATCTCTCCAACCATAATGATATTCGGATCTTGCCGAAGGACAGATCTCAGCCCACTAGCAAAAGTATACCCTATTTCCGGTTTAATCTGGCTTTGATTTAAGCCTTCTATAAAATATTCAACCGGATCTTCCAAAGTGATAATATTCGTTTCTTCATTATTTAAAATTTTAAGAAAACCGTACAAGGTTGTTGATTTTCCTGATCCTGTCGGTCCGGTAAGTAAAATAATGCCGAACGGATCACGAATACGCTGTTCGAAAATTTCGAAACTTCTCCCCATCAATCCTAACTCAGACAGATTTACTAATCCGGAATCTTTATCCAAAACACGCATAACTACCTTCTCTCCCTCAATTACAGGAAGGGAAGAAACACGAAAATCAATATCGCTTCCAGCATGTTTTATTCGAAATCGTCCATCTTGGGGTTTTCTTTTTTCATCAATCTTCAAGTTTGCGAGAATTTTTATTCTCGCTACAACCGCCTTTCCAACTTGAACAGGAAGCGTTAGAGAAGCGTGCAAAACTCCGTCAACCCGATAGCGAACACGAAATTCATTTTCAACAGGTTCGATATGTATATCACTTGCTTTTCCTTCTATTGCATGCTGAATGATCGTTTCGACCAACTTTGCTACCGGAGCATCCTGATATGAATTGATTCCTTCAATATTTTCAGAATTTTCTTCTTCATTCGTATTCTCTTCCTGAAGCGTCTCTATAGCGCTTTTCAAAACTTTTTCTGTAGTTTCATACTGAGTAAGAACCGCATTTAATTGCGCCAAAGGAACAACGGAAACAGAAAACTGTAATCCCTTCTGTTTAGCTAAAAACCGAAGCACATTAAGTGCCTCAATATTTCGGGCATCCGTCATAATCACTTGGACAGTTTGTCCGTTTCGACTCACTGGAGCCATTTTGTATTTTTTTGCAGTATCTTCCGGGATAAGTCCCAGTATTCGCTTTTCGATTTTTGAGAAATCTAAAATCTCCTTCTGCATTGACTGTGAAACAGAAGAAGCATTATTTGCAACCGGGGTTTCTTCCATTTTACCTCCGGATTCATTATCAACATCAGAAGAAGATGCATCAATTTCTGGCATGAGCATTTTTTTTTCATTTTAATACTTGCGAAAAAGCACGTTCCATTCGCACCAAAACCCATGTATAGTTATGGAATAAATGGATTCGTTTTTCCACTTTGTTCTGGAATAACAGGCGTTACAACTTCTAAGGATCTATTCGCTATAGGACTAAAATCCAACGACCTTTGACTGAAAACCTTAGCTATCTGACCGGACTGTATTTTTGCAAGGGGAGCGTACAGAAAATCTGTTGTAACATTTAACACCAAAACATTTCCGTTTGGCGTTTGCTGCTGTGCTGAAGTTTGAGATTCAATAATGGCGCTTTGGACCATATTTCCGCGAGAAAGATGACTTAACTTGGTCAAAACAGCTTTGGTATTATCGTATGATCCGACGACTTTTACATTTATATTAAGGGATTGCCGTTTCAAATTTTCAACAGACATCTCCTTTTTTCCAGAGGAAGTTTTTTTGTTGCTGTCCGAAATTATTTGCAAATCAACAATCGAGGCTCCGCTTCCAGACACGATATTTCCAATCATATTTACTATATCATCTTCACTTCTTGAAACAGGAATATATTCAAGTACTCCATTCATGAGAGACATATTACTTGATACACTCGCAGAAAGTGCTGAAAAATTATTTACTTTTTCATTGATATTTTCCAATTTTTTCTGTTCTTCCAAAAGAAGTGCTGATTTTTCTTTCATTTCCCGATAAGCAGGAATCACATATGCTATAAGAAAAGCAATGGATACAATAATTGCTGAAGGGAATACGAATAATTTTAGCCTCATACGTTTTTATTTAAGAAAATTAAGATATTATTGGGCTGAAACGGGTATTTGTACTCCAAACATATGTTTTCCGTTTGTATCCACCCCCAAAGATTCCACTTTTGACCCTAAAAGCACACTGCTTGTCCGAAAATTATACAGTTGTTTTGCTAAAATATCCAAAGAATTCACTGCGCCCTTGAGTGTAATAAAATTGTTTTCTCGATCATACCCAAAAGAAGTAAGCCATGACCCCCCTACTATAAGCGGTTCTACATTTGAAAGCATTTCATTCATTTTTACTGTTCTTTCTATAGTTGAAGCTTCATTCAAACGAAGCGATAAATCATATATTTTGTTTGCCTCTTCGGAACTCAGTTTTGATTCCTGCGACCTTATTGCTTCTTTTGTTTTCACAATCTCACGGGTATATGCATATTCCGTATAAGTCATAATACCCCCATATGCAGCAAAAATAACCAGCAACAAAAAAACAGCGTACAGCACAACGTTATCCATGATATTTCTCTTTTTTTGCTGTTCAACAGGCTGGTATAAATTGATACTCATGTTTTTATTTTAATAAGTTATCCCACACTATGCAGTATAGTGCAACTTTGAAAAAATGGAAAATCACGAACGCTGATATTCTTCTATTCCACGTAATGCCAAACCAATCGCAACCGAATACGATGCCCCCATGCGTCGAATATGTTTTTCTACAGATTCATCAAAGGATATTTTTCTCCACGGATCACCGATTTCTGACTCGATTCCAAATTTTTGCTGAAAAAAAGTACTGAGACCGGAAAGCCCTGAGCTCCCGCCTGAAAGAATTATTTTATCAACTTTTAACTGAGAGTTTTTTTCCTGAAACGCCACCAAAATTCTTTTTGATTCATTTACAACAAGATCAAGTGAAGGAAACACAACGGAAAGCTCGTTGTCTTGAAGAAAGTTTTTTCCTGTTTTTTTCAGTTGCTCGGCACGATCCCATGTTATATTCATACTTTCAGCTATCGTATTCGTAATTTCATTTCCGCCGATATCAATATTTCTGTTGGCACGTACAATGCCCTTATGTACAAGTATAAAATTACACACCTTAAATCCAATATCAATAATGAGATACGTTCCCAAATCCTCTCCAACCAGCGATCGAGATAAAGAAAACGTTTCAAGCTCAATGGCTTTTAATTTATACTGGGTTCCCTGAATAATACTTTCAACTTGTGCGACATCCTTTTTTAGAGCAGCAACCAAGAGCACCTCTATTTTTTCCGATTTTTTATTTTTTTCAATCTTTTCCAGAATTGTCCTTTGTTCACGCTTCACAATATCCCAACTCAAAGCAACTTCATTCGTATCGGCCGGTATATACTTTTTTCCTTCAAATTGTATGGCTTGCGACAATTCCTCGTCACTCATATTTGGAAATTCCACAAGCGAAACAAGCCCGCTAAATCCTGGCATGGAAACAAAAATATTTTCCTGATTTTTTATTTTCATTTTAGCAAGAAGAGCAAGAAAGTATGACCTCCTCCGAGCTTCAAAAGACAACCCCCCTTTCATACTTTCAGACGGATCGCTGAGATCAAGAGAAACACTTCCGTAATTGTTGAGGTGAATTTTACCATCTCTATAATACAACTCAACCACTTTGATCGAGGATGTTCCGAAGTCCACTCCGACGGCATAATTTTTTTGCAAAAATGAAAACATATTTTTATTTTTACGACGCAAGGTATGTTTATTTCATAGTACTATACAAAAGACTGTACAGCAAACAACACTATTCAAAAAAACTTTTTATACATGTCGCTTCTTCTTTTCTTCAAGCAAAAACCGATATGCATTCACCACCGATTCACTTATACGTTCTGCAGTGAACCCGCAATCAATCGATTCAAACATCACATCATCTAAAGAAAGAGGATCGATATTCGCAATCCGGAGCAACTCATCCATTTTTTCGAGTATGGTTTTCAAAAGATCTCTGTCTATTGGAAAGATATTTGCTATAATTTCCTTTCCATTATCCTCAAGTTTCATTTTCCCGGAATTCCTCTCGAACACAATTTTCAAAATCATACTTTGGTTCAACATATTATCTGTTAATTTTTTTCCATTCTATTTTCCATGGATCCGTTTTTCTCTCCGGCGCTATCTCATTGTGCCCAAGTACATACTGTATAGCGTACCGGTCTTTTATATCCTGTATCAATGCGTTTACCGAGTCATATTGTTCCCGAGAAAAACCGCTTTTTGTATCACCTACCAATTCTATACCGATAGACGACTCATTTACATTCACTTTTCCATTTGGTAATGTTGCCACCCCAGCATGATATGCGATATCCTTTTCTTGCACAAGATGGTATATCATTCCCTTTCTGTCAATTATATAATGTGGACTTACCCCATATGATTTGTAAATATCCAAAATTTCTCCTATTCCGTATTTATCTCCGCCAAGAGCGTTATATGTTGAATGCAGAATGATAGAGTCAATACTTCGTCCTGAACTTTTTTGAAACCCCCAAGAAACCAAGCGTTTTTCCATAGGAAGAGAACTGATCTTCTCTTTATTTTCCGACTCTTTTCCATCGTTTTTTTGACGTGATACACCTGAATCTATCGGCACATTTTCCGTATTTGTTTTATTAGAATTGGTAGTATTCGTTTTTGACAAAGTATTATGTTCGGGTTCTGTTTTAACGTCCTCATTTTTCGGTTGAGCTTCTTTTTCCGTCTCAACAGTCTTTTCTAAATTTTTAGATATTTCGCTTTCCATTTGTCTTTCATATGACCTTTCAAGATGAATATCACTTCGTTTTTCCGACAACCAAAAAAATACGCCGAAACAAACCACACCAACTACTACAATAAGTGATATATACAATTTCATACTTCGCCAGCTATAGAAGATATTGTTTACTTTTTGAAAAATTTTCCTCTTTCCACTTTCAGTATGACAGAAAACATCGATTCTATGCAAAAACACTCCTCACAATTTACATAAAACAGCTCCCGAACCTATCGAGAGCTGCATACATACCCGCGTATCCGTGAAAGTTTACAGTGAGAACAGATTTCTCAGCGGTAGTAGAATTGATTGAAGACTCTTCACATCAACCGCCTGAACTGTAATCGTTTTTCCCACTTTCTTCCCGTCAAATGCCACACATTCGAATTTGTAGTTTTCCTTCTTGGAGAGAGTTACGTTTTTCTTTTGTTCTGTTCCGGAAAGTCCGCGTTTAGCTCCCCAATTCTTTGATCCCTTGCAGGATTGCACTCCTTTTGCTTCCCAAGTAAATGTCATGTCCGTTTTTTCATTCTTAACAACAGCCTTCGGTGTTGCCTTAAACGCAACTATTTTCGGGGATTTCAGTTTTACTACCACTGTTTTCGATATAATTTGTCCGTCAGCACCAGCGCATTCAAGCGTAAATGATGACGTTTGGCGAAGCGGTTTAATAGTTTCTGATTGAATAGTTGCGCTACCCGTTTTGGTTCCCAACCATGATCCGGATGCCTTGCACGTTCCCGACAAATCTTTTCCGTACCAGTTCAATTGTACACCATCCTCACCGTAGACACTTGTGGCTGACGGATAAAAATTCAGTTGCGGACCATCCCAGAAATCCCACCATGGATACGGAACGCCCGCTTTTACTTTTACAGCTATCATGCTTTCTGCCGGAGTAGTTCCACTATCTCCTTCGCATTTCAGATTAAAGGAAACCGTGAGTTCATTCGCTGTCGCGTTTGTCAGTGATTTGCTTTCATACCCGGTACTGCTTGAAGCAAGGTTAGTATATGTTTCGCCTCCTCCCATTATGGAACACTTGGTCGCATTTTGTGATGCCCACATAAATTTCGTCTTTCCACCGGAATTCACCGCGGTCGGGTCGGCAGTAAATGAAGTGATGGTTGGGCTACTTGGTATGATAACAGATTTTGGGTGTACGATAACATTTTTTTCCATAGTTGCCGCCGAAAATCCTTGCGCTCCGCTACAAGAAAGTCTGAAGGCAATCGTTACATCCGATGATGTCGTGTTTTCAAGAACGTCACTTTCCAGTCCTACTATATTGTCTGCATCAAGAATGCGGTATTCCTTCGTTCCGCCAACAACATTAACAGTGCATTTCTTTTCAATGACATTGGTCGTTTCCCACTTAAATGTTGTTTTCTGACCACTGTTAATAGGAGATATCGCTGTAAATGAATCTATTTTCGGAGCACTTGGATTGATCATAACATCAAGTGTTTTAGAGGAGATTCCCATACATGAGAATGTATACACTTCCTTTTTAGCAGAAAGCGTTTCCGGAACCGTTATCGTCATGGATCCTTGCGATGCTAATCCTGTTCTGGGCAAATTTCCAGCGACTGTCTTTCCATTTCCGGATATCGTACAGCTTGAAGCTCCGGAGACAGTTGATGCATCCCAGTGGAGTACTATATCTCCGCCACTTGGAGCTGAGGAGGATGCGGCGGTGAAGGTAACATTTGGAGAATTAGTATTTACAATGGAAACATTTCTCGTTACGCCGGGAGAATATGCGACACCCGAAACATTTGGTGCACAGGCATTATTTCCTCCTGGCCCAAGATTACAACACGTAAGCGTAAAACCAATATTTCCAAGCGATTGGAGCGCCTCGCTTTCGCGTACACCACTTGCGTCAGAAGTATGCGAAGCAGGAAGATTGGTGTAATATTTTCCATTTCCGGAAATGTAGCACCCTGTCGCATTGTCCGCATTCCAATAAAATTTTGTTTTCGATCCAAGATTTACAGGACTTACAGCATTAAAGGATGTTATAACCGGCAGAGTTACTTCAGCCGAATCATACGGGCACTCTACCTGTATTGTTTCCGAATTTGGAGCAAATACATGCGCTACACTACACGAGTCAGTATTTCCGCTATTCACACACCGATATGTCCTATTTCCAGCAATATCCGTTACAACTTGATTTTCAATTGAACACGCAAATGTCTCATTTATTTGATTAGGACATTGTTTCATCAGCGATTCTACTAATGTAGTATCTCCGTTTTTCTTATTTACAATAAGTGTGCATCCATTCGTGCACTGATTGAGTGTTACCGTCGCATTTGGCGCTTGTGTTGTTGATACACTACACCATTGTGAAGATCCCGAAGGAGTTGTTGGTGCTGGAGCACAGCATCTTTGAGCTTGATCTCCTCCAATAACAGGACAGGTTCCTGACACAGCGCTCTCTCCTCCGGAGCAAGAAAACTTGCAGGTATTTGGGGTGGTGCAAGAATATGAAGGAGTGGAAGAAGCAACACACGTGTTTCCTCTTTGTCCAAAACCGCTGTTACATATATATTCACACTTTGCCTTATCCGTACATGATGTAACTACGGTGCTTATCAATGCGCTTTCACCCGGAAGACCTTTGTCATCATCTCTGCATAACGTAGCATCTTGGGGAGTGTCAACGCATACACCGGGACGTCCAACGGTTTCCACAGAATTTACTCTGATTGCATCGGAACAATTTTCTGTTTTACTTGAAGCATTCAGCCTAAACACACAAAATACGATATCCCACGATCCAGAATATTCCGATCTCCAATAGCCATTCATACTAGAATTCACCGGAAAAATGGCTTCATTTTGCGTACTCGGCGTAGAGTTCAACGGACTAAACGTGTTCCATACACCGTTTGTATTTGCACCTCTCCAAAAGAACTGCCCACGATCATTGGCAGATGGCGATGGAAAAGATCCTGCCATTTTTACGTTAGCATACGCTTGTGTAAGTTCTTGCGAATAATCAGTTAACTTGTTCACTGTAATAGGTGACTGTTTCAGTTCATAAGAAGAAAATGGACCATTTCCGGAAGCAACACTAAGTTGAAGCATAGGCTTCGATCCTCCTGAATTACTTGAACCCTGACATACACCGTTTACAACTGATTGTCCGGAAGGACACACGCATTGCCCATTTAATACGGTTTGATTGCCTGCACAACGCGTGGCAGTACAACGAGCATCATCGGCATTAAACTGAGTTTCGCTTCCATTACATGTCCATATGGCATTATTATTCGCATCAAAAGGAACTGTTGTTGCTACCGTATCCGCCGTTCCGGAAGAACAAAGAGATCCATCAGTAGTATTTGCTGAAGACGCGTATGTCTTCGCGGCCATACCGCATGTTCCAGAAACAGATGTGGGTTGTGGTGGAGAAAATATAGTTGGAGACTTCCATCGAATAGTTCGTTCTTGACGAACGTCCGCTATTCCGGGCTTACTGCACACTATGGTAATAGTTCCGTTACTTATCTGTTCCCCATCAGGATGTGCATAATTCACATAAATCTCAAGATCTTTCTTTATCACTAATTTTCCACTCGAATCCGTTGAAAGTAACTCCGGACTTTCCTGAACATGGGTATTTTGATCGAAAGAGATACCACATCCCGAACAGCTAGGACCAGAGGTTTCCTTTATTTTGCACGATGTGGGATTTCCCGTCACATTTCCCGTTAACCTAAAAGCATATCTATCTCCGATAGCATCGGTCATCACTTTCGACTTATAGGGAAAAAGTCCCGTGTCACCTTGCTTTTCAACAATAAAAGGGTTTGGATTGTATTCAATTCCAGTAATAGTAAGGGAGGTGTTATCTATGATGGTATTCACCCCCGATTGAGCATTATCTGTTTGCTGGCTAGAAGCAGAATTAACACATCCGCCCGATTCGGTTTTTATTTGTCCACTACCGCAAATTTTAATGGTGAATGTCTTCGTAGCACTAACCAAACCGCTTCCGGTGCAAGTAACCTCTACGTTATTGGAAACTTCTTTTGTAGAGGGGTCAACCCTGAAACTCATATTTTCTTTTTGTTCTACTCCGTTTGCCAAAAATCTCTTCCAATCTCTCGAACCACTCCCCCCGATAAGCTTAGCTACACATGAGGAGTCGTTACTATTGGAGTGCTTTCCATTGAAAAAGAACTCCAATGAAAGACCGGCATCTGCAACATTGGATGGTACAACGACACCTATTTCACTTCTTTTACCATCATACGTAGCTCCGAATGCCGATATGATCGGATGAGCTTTTACCGAAATAATCCTAGAAACGGAAGTCGAAACACCTGAACTACCTACACATGTCAATCCGAAAGTGTATGTCGTCTGTCCTAATAGCTTGAACGCATCGCCGTCCAGAATAACTTTCGTCCCAGATATTACTGTTCGTCCCGTCCAATTTGGAATAGATATATTTCCCGTCTGTTGCGGTCCACTATTCGACCCGGGCAAATCGCCGAGAAAATTTCCGGTTCCTGTGCAGACAGCATTGCTCGGACCTCCTGTCCAGTTCAAAACAACTTCTTTGCTGTTGGTATTCTCAAGATTCGCAGATCCGTTATTTATGCCTAGTATGTTCAGTTCGAGAGGTGTAGCTGGATCTGAATTTGGATTTGGCGTTACTGGAGAAGACGCATCAACAATAGATACGCTTATAGGGCATTGCAAGTTACCAACACTCATGGTTGCCGATATAGTACCGGGTTTTACCGCCTCGAAACCCCATCCGACATAAGTGCTCCCAAAACTCGGAAAGGCTATACCGTTAGCAGCGCCGGGATTCACAACCAACACTCCTGAAGGATTCTCCGTCCATCCGCTGGAATTAAATCCGACTGATCTTTCTGCACTCGTAAGACCGACCGGATCGAACTTGAGTTCAAAAAGCGTTACATCCTGACCATTCGGCTTCGTTTGGGGATCCCATTGAATTTGGGCTGTTGTTCCATTTACGATAGCGCCATCCAAGTAATATCTGCACTCTGCCGCATACGCAGAATTCCCACCAAACAAAAATATGCTAGCAAATACTCCAGCAAGAAAAAAAGAAGTTTTTTTGATTTTGGTATATGTGTTTTGTATTCCATGCATATAGAATATATTTTATGCGACAAAAAATTATTTTTTCTGGGCCTTTTGAATAAGTTCTATTTTCGTTGCAACACCATCATCAGTATAAATATTCCCCTCAATTTCAACATATATGAAGTCCCCTTCCTGTATATCCTTTTCTTTTGTTTGCATAAAAAACGTGTGATCATTTACAAGAACAACCATATCTTTATCTATCATCGGAAGCGACTCCCCCTGTTCAATCATATCGCTTGTCACTTTATTTGAGTCAACGGCAGAAAAACGAACATTAAAAACAGAATGTTTTGTACCGGGATGAACAGATCGCACAATACCAGAAAAATTATTGACCGCCTCGACAGCCGTCTTCGGATCAGCTACAAGCGGTTTTTTGTTGATAATCTGACTTTGTATAGAATCTTCCGTTTGTTGTTTCGGTTGATTTTGCACCACAGCAAACGCAATACCGCCAGCAACAGCAAGTGCAAGCGCTACCAAAAGCTTGGTGGTGGTTTTGCTTACAGTTCCAGTGCGCGTTTCCGTATGCATGTCCATGAGAATGTGTATTTATATATTTTAGAAGACGCACAAAAATGTGTGCATTTATTTTCATGATAATGCTCGGTGAAAAAATATTCAAGCGTTTGTTTATACAGAGAACACTTGTTACCTATATACTGTATTTTATGGTTCTCTTTCTTGAAAAAACTGCTCACAATGGTACTATATACACCGTATGTTTACCATTTTGAACTATTCCAAATCGCCTCTCAGAAAAGGAGTTATTACCACTCCGCATGGCAGTGTGGAAACGCCGTTTTTTATGCCGGATGCAACACGCGCCTCTCTTCGTGGAATAGAAGGAAAAAATATGTATGCCCTCGAAATAGAGGCTATGGTAGTCAACACATACCATTTATTTCTTCAACCAGGAACGGATTTGATACGGGAGTCCGGCGGAGTACATGCGTTCATGCATTGGCATAAGCCATTACTCTCTGATTCCGGCGGATACCAAGTGTACTCACTCATACATAAAAATCCGGCTATGGGACGCATTACCGAAGAAGGTGTCGAATTCAAATCTATTTTTGATGGATCAAAACACCTTCTCACTCCGGAACGCGCCATACAAATTCAATTCGATCTCGGTGTGGATATGATGGTCTGCCTCGATGATCCCAGACCAAATAATGCACCTCGACATGAAATAGCGTCAGCGGTAGCGCGCACACTCCGGTGGGCACAGCGTTGTAAGACAGAATATGAACGCATCGTTCACGCAAAAAACATCGCGGATTCTCGTCCACTTCTTTTTGGTGTCATACAAGGAGGAAAAAATAAAGATCTCAGAAAAACATGCGCGGATAGTCTCGTACAAATAGGATTTGACGGTTACGGCTTCGGAGCCCGCCACGTGGATGAAAACGGCGTTTTTTTGAAGGATATACTGCAACACACGGCAGAACTCATACCAGGTGATCGCCTGCGTTTCGCGCTTGGCATCGGCACGCCAAACGATATCATTCGGTGTGTTCAACTCGGATGGGATATGTTTGATTGCGTCATACCAACCCGAGAAGGTCGTCATGGAAGATTTTTTACGACAAAAAATAATTTTTCTGCTCTATTAGAAAATTTTTTGAAAAAAATAGCTTTATCCGATAATAACGTTCCCGATTTTTACGAAGCACGAAATATACAAAACGCGTCATTTGAAAAAGATTTTTCTCCGATGGATGAAACCTGCGACTGCACCGGATGCACGCAGTATACCCGTGCTTATTTGCATCATCTTTTCCGCGTAAAAGATCCACTTGGAGCACAGATGATCTCTACTCACAATTTGAGATTTTATACCCAGCTTATGAAGGCGATTCGCCAAATATAAATCCAGCTAAGCGTATTCGCGTTGGCATAAAAACACACGAAGGAAAGTTCCATTGATATGGAACTATATCCGCGCTCAAAAGTCCGTTATTGAAGAATGTGTTAACTTCTTGTTAAAAACCAAGAAATCCTACCTTTTCAGGAAATTCAATACTATACAAAAACATACCGTCATACCCTTCTTGTGCATCTGTAAAATATACGGCGTTATTTCCAGTATCGCTAAATACCGAGCTTGACCAGGGATTGCGCAAAGATTGTATTACAAAAATATTTTGTTTATCTCGCTTATCAAGTTCTATGCCTTTTATGAATCCATCGTGTACATAGATTACGTGCTCATAATCTTTGGACCAATGCACATTCTGAATAGGATCAAAGAACCTTGCGACATCAAGCGTTTCCCCTTCTGAATGCAACGGCTGAACATCCCAATCACGCATAAAATACACGTGCACTTCCTTATCAGACCAATACAATAATTTTTTTCCGTCATCAGAAAACTGCACATCCATAACATACTCCGCTACTTTTCCTGTCTTTGTTTGATGATCTCCTTGATTATATACTGCCATCACCCCATCCGAACGCAAAACGGCAATACGGTTTTCATCATAGGCCACAATACGCGACTTATCATCAGAAACCATTTCAAATAAAGGTGTTGCGGAAATTTGGCGAACAGGCTTTCCGTCTAATTCGTACTGAAATAAAATTGAGTTTGTTTTTTGAAGGGTATATACCGACCCATTACCGATATCATAGCCGGACACATCATCAGAAACCACACTGAGTTGTTTTGGATCGCGTACATTCAAAAAAAATAACTTCGATTCATCCATAAAATACAGAAAGCCTTTTTGATTTGGAGACCAGCGAACAGCATGCATAGTGTCTGTAGAAACAATATCACTCATTTTTACCGTTGTTCCGGTTTCAATATATACAACAATATACGTTTTTTCCTTATCACCTGCTTTAGCAGACACAACAGGAACGATCAACGCATCATTTTGTGGAGACCACTCTATATTTTCTTTTTCACTCCTGTCATATTTCCATTCACGAGAAGCAAACACCTGTTTCGTTTCGCTACTTTCCGTATTGATCACCACTATTGAAAATTCCCCTTCATTCTCGAGAGTATACGCTATAACATTTCGTTTCGGAGACAAAAAAAACCGTTGCACACCTGCACCAGAAAGTTTCCTCGGTTCATAAGATTCACGCGCAAGCAAAACATTCCAAAATTCAGTAGATACCCCGCTGTGAACCTCAACATGTTTAGACCAGGGAACAAATCCGGGACTAGATACCTCCAAAAAATATTCGCCGGGATACATACCATCTATATGATATGAATTATTAAGATATCCCTGTTTTCCTTTTGGAGCAGGCTGCAAATCAATACGCATGTCTATAGTTTGCGGGTTGGAAGAAATTGTTAGTGATCCGGCGTAGACAAAGACGCCTCTCTGAAAACTATATCTATATCCAAGAGCATATCCAATAGAAAGAGGTGCTATAAGAAAAAAAAGAGCGACAAGCACCCAAAAAAACACTTTTCTCTTCACAATACTATAATACACCATACTCAATATATGTGTTTTTAAAAGATACGTCCCTTCTAAAAAACATCCAGATCATCCTATAAGCACTACTGGCACTATACAACACAACACTCCTCCAGTCGAGAATAATGAAAACAACAGTGTATTGCATAAAATGCCTTTCCGCCACACAATACAGACATGATCGTTTTTTTATCAAAAACTTTTAACTTCTTTCTGCGGCAATCCAAAAAAACATTTTCCGCAATGGAAGAATCTTCGATAACATTTTCTCTCTGGATAGGAACTTTATTCGGGCTTGTTGTTGTTAGAGTATGTCTAGAAATATGGCTTGCCAAATTCGATGTGCCTTCGGCATATTTTTTATATATCGAGTTCCTGCATACTTTTTTATTTTTTATTTTTTCTTTCATTATTTTTGCTTTGCTGTTTTCATGGTATTTGAAGAAACCGATCCGTCAGTCAGCAAGCGTGCTTGTATTCGGATTTACTATCATTCTCTTTCCGCCCATTATAGATTTTATTATTTCAAACGGACAAGGTTTTTGGAGTTTTTATAAAATAGACGGACTCATCGGATTAGTAGGTCGCTACTTCACCTTTTTTGGAGATGCCCCTCATATTGGCATTACATATGGCGTTCGCTTTGAAGTAGCAATAGCAACTGCGTTTTCGGCATTGTACGCCTTTGTTTCCACACGATCGATTCGAAAATCTCTTATCTTCACAGTTCTCGTCTATACAGCATTTTTCCTTCTAGGAACATTTCCGTCGTGGATCACCATTTTTTCCGAAGGATTTTCGAAAGGTTTTTTTTCCGTAACCGCAACGGATGTTGCTCAGCAGTTTCTTACACCGCTGAGACTCTTCTTTTTTGAATCAAAAAGTATTGGCTCTTCCCTTGGTCTGCGCATCAGCATGCTTCTGGTAATTTTTATTCCCGTCATAGTAATCATTGCCTCATACCAAAAAGATAGAATCCTAACGCTGTCACTCATAAAAAATGCCCGCTTTCCGCAACTTATTTATCACGCCGGACTCCTGCTATTTGGCATGTGCGCAGCTATGTATTTTGCCGGAAAAACTCCGGAAATATCTTTTTTCGAAATAATCGCTACGATAGTTGCAATTGAATCCGTTTTCTTTTCATGGTTTGCAAGCGTTATTTCGAATGACCTATTCGACAAACATATTGATTCCATATCCAACATAGATAGACCACTTATTCAAGACATGCTATCAGATAAGGAATACACGCTTCTTGGATGGACATTTTTCATTTCATCTCTCGTCGCCATGAGTTTAGTCAGTTTTAAAAGTGCCTTGTTTTTGATGGTATATCAAGCACTTGCATGGATATACAATGTTCCACCGTTGCGTTTCAAGCGGTTTCCCGTCATAGCCTCGTTCACCGCAGCTCTCGCATCAATCACTATTGTATTTTCCGGCTATCTCATACTTGCCGAACTCAAAGATATTGCATTTTTCCCTGTTCGGCTCATTATTCTTCTCATTGTCGGATACACTTTTTCACTTCCAATTAAAGACTTCAAAGACGAGGATGGAGACCGCGCCGATCGCGTGTATACGCTTCCGGTACTTTTGGGATCGCACCATGCGCGCATCGTAATCGGATGTGGCATATTTTTCTCTTATTTACTCAGTGTTTGGGCATTGAATGAGGTTGCTTTATGGAAATGGGCATTTTTATTCGGAGCAATCTCACTATGGATAGTACTCACAAATTGCCGAATTGGAACATCTTCCATATCGAACAGAAATTTGCTCTGGGCTGAAATAGTCTGCATTAACCTTTATACCGCCACTATACTATGGGAAATACTCGCGTAATTTTTAAAGCATGCCACATATGGAACTTCGTTTAGAACCGCGTCAAATAGAAATGCACCAAAACGCAGAAACCACCTCTATAGAACAGGTTCGCACAGTAGTAAACAAACGTATTCAGGAAGTTATCGAAGAAATCAGAAACCGGTATGAAAAAAATACGGATACCGCTGAAAATCTCGACTTTCACAATGCGCGGCACACGGAAAATGTAGTTAAAAGAATAGAAACTATCCTCGAAGCTATGCATAAAGCCGACCCGCGCATAGTATCCGGTCGGGATATCTTTCTGGGAAAAGTCTCCGCGGTATTTCATGATCTGCACCAATCATTCGAAATGCCTATGGGTTTACTTGGAGAAAGAACCGCCTCAATACCAGGAAACAGCGAAAAAACGAGTGCAGATTCGGCCGTGAACTTTATGTCTTTATATCCGAACCTGTTTTTTGATAACGAAAAAACACTGGTACAGGATGCTATTCTCTCAACGGAAGTTGAATTCGATATACGATACAGAACAGTGAGAGCCAAGGAGAAATCAAAAAATAGTATCGCTGCGGCACTTGTTCTTGCCGATACAGGAACAGCCGGAATGGACGGCGGACCAGCATTTATCGAAGACGGAAATGCCCTTTTCCGCGAACGATTTCCGAATATTTTCAAGGAAACAGCTGTTTTCGACGAAAAGGAACAAACTATTATACGCCAAAAAATCCTTAATTGGTCCGAGGGGCAAATACAGTTTGTTCGGGGAAGACAAGCGCTGTTTGAAGAGGAAATATCCTTTTTTCAGGAAGATGTCCGACCGGCTATACGGAAACTCTTCAGCAAGTTCGAGGAATCCGTGCAAGCTGCTCAAGAAAAATTCCTTCAGCGTACGAACATGAATTTCAATGACCTTATGGCAGACATGTCCTCCGGATTGCACAGTAAAACACTTCATTAAATACATATTGTCCTGTGAATTTTTCCAAGCTCTTGATTGTTTTTCTGAACAGGGGTATTCTGTCTGGGTGGTCAACAGCAAAAAGAGGAGAAGACCAAAATGCAAACAGAAATAGAAGATTTGCTTCGAAAGCTTGGGATTGACCCTCAAAAGCTATCCAGAAAAATTGAAGGGGATCCTGAATTTTCAGTTGATTTCATCACATGGCTCGAGATGCGGTGTCAGGAAGTGTTTCTGGGAAGCAGCCAGATCATTTTTCCGGCATCTGTCACTAAGGTGATAGATATACAAGCATTCCGGCTAAGAACGTATTACCCTACGAGAGAGTACCCGACAGCATTTCCGGACACTCTCTCGGGAACACTTTCCGAAATTCAGGGACACAGCTTTACCGCTGTCCCTGTACCGCAATCCGGAGTGAGTCACGCATCTATAATGCAACAAATAAAAAGACCTCGTCTCCAAAATACGGACATGCATCGCGCACTGGCGCATCTACTTCATGAACAAATGTGCGGCTCATGGATCGTCCACGGAAGACCAGCGAAAATCAGCAGTATATTCAATGGTTTACCTGAATATGACGGGACGAAAGCGCAAGAAAATCTGGTACTTCGGTGCCGGTTGAGACGGTTGGCGACATGGCATAACATGGTGCGGGGAAAAAACTTCCAGATTCCCTCTCTGCTGGAGATGATGTTCATGGCAGAGCTCATGCAAGAGAAACTGCTTGAGGGATATTATATAACGAAAACCATCTTCTCAGAGCATAGACTACAAAGTTCTAAAGAGACTACCCATTTTTCAGATGACCATGTCTCCCAAAACCTGATTGCGATGATCATGATGGAACAGCTAGGTCGGTACGGGATAGATATTGTCCCTGTAGTTGAAATGCCAACAAGTTTCTTCCTCCTCCCCATCGTAAATCCATCGTAAGAGAAGAGCCCGGAACACAGAATCTGCGTCCGGGCTCAGTTATTTTTTGGATCAATGGCGGATACCTTCCTTGACCGCCACCAGATCGAAACCCTCGAGAATAACCTCTTCGCCCTCGTCCTCTTCTTGACGATCAAGGACACGAAAAAGGTCCCCAAGATCGCCGTATGCGGCGATCTCAACAACCTCTACACGACCACCTCTGCGTACAGAAACAGTCGGAAGAACAGAGAAATCTTGAGCAAGTGCACTCATCTTTACCCTCCAAACCAAAGTCAATGAACCTACTTGTACTACAGCATACTTTCGGACTTATTGCAATACATCTGTCCGAAAGCAGCTGCATACACCTATCAACACAGCGCGCCGATCATGCCGCTTTTGCCAAATTCGACCGTTCGATTCTCCAACGAACGGCATCAGTTATGATTTTTTGTCTTGTTTCAAGTACCCTCTCCGGATATATCTCCTCAACCGGTATTCCCGGATGACTCGTCTGAAGCAGGCATGTTCCGCACGTTGCGAACAGACACTCTCCGATCTTTCCCGGTTTTGATTTGAGATCGTCTGGAATATGAGGGCATCGACACGGTCTAAGCACATCGCTACAACGAAACCTACAGAACAACATTTCGTTCTCCTACTTTTTGTGAAAGAACCATAAAAAAAAATCGCCCCTTCAGGCGACTTTTCTCTCCTTTTGAAAATCCTTTTTCACGATAATTGAAAATTCTATTTTCATATCTCTTTCAGTATATCCGTTTGCGACATGCCTGTCAAAAATCCCAGCTTCCGTTCAGACTGCTGGACTGCGTATAGTTCACTACCGTTGTTTCGAAAAAATTTCCTTTGTCACTGTTCGTATCCTGCAAACGATCCAGATGTTTGTACGGATTTTCGATCGCTTCAGGGAAAATCGGCGCTATATTGAGCATGCTCAGCCGATTGTTTGCCAGCCATTTACTGTACATTTCCGTTGTTTCACCGTTCATTCCCGGAATACGATCGCCGAGAATATGTTTGCTCCATACAATTTCCTGTTCCACCGCCGTTTTCATCATATCAAGAATCAGCTTTTCGCTGTAGAGAGACGGAAACTCTTTTCGTATTTCCCGTATGATATTGGCGAAAATCGTCACATGCGTCAACTCATCACGCCGAATGTAGGCGATCATTCGCCCGGTTGCCAGCATCTTCATGTGATCTACTAACGTATCGAAAAAAGCGAACCCATTGTAAAAATACACCGATTCAAGAAGGAAGTTTGCAACAACACCACGAAAAAAAGTTTTATCAGAAGGACTGTCTATAAAATCCTGGTATATCTGACCGATATACGTATTTCGATTGAGCAGAATTTCGTCATCGCGCCAAAAATAGTAGATCTCATCGCGTTCTTTGCTCTCTACCACCGTTTCCAAAATAGTCGCGTACGATTGGGAATGTATCGCTTCCTGATACGCCTGTATCGAGAGGAGTAAATTCACTTCAGAGGATGTGATATAATCGGAAAAATGCGGAAGATTTACCGTCTGGATAGAATCAAGAAAAATAAGAAATGACAGTATGCCCTTGTATGCTTTTTGTTCCTCAAACGAAAGTTCCGTATGGAATGTTCGAGCATCATCTTTCAAACCAGATACTTTCTCCGGAACCCAAAAATTTCCTATCATGACCTGGTACAATGATTTCGCCCACGGATATTTCGACACATTGAGATTAAACAGTCCCGTAGTTGATCCGCGAATAATGGTCCTTTTGGATACATCATCATCCCCCGCCGGATTAAACAATTTGTTTTTTTGCATTTCGTGAGACATAAAACTGTACGCTATTAACAATTGAACAGATCGACCGGCGGGCATAGTAGCATTTCGATCCAAACAGTACTACAACCGCCGATGAACGAAAAGTTCAGGAATAAAATTAAGACCAGGATTATTGTTATCCGCTACAACTCACACAACCGTCTTTCACTTCACCGGAAAGACTGCGAACGTAATACACCGTTTTCACGCCCTGCTTCCATGCTTTCGTGTAGTAATTAAACAGCTGCGCCGGACTTACGCGAGACGGATCTATCATCCATTCAAAACTCACCGACTGATCTACCCATTTGTAGATACCGCTTATCATATCAATCACATCTCCCATATCCATGTGAATATATTCCTTGTAAAACCAGAAGTTTTCTTTTGTCAGTTTTGGCGCTACGCGAATGGTCGGCGCAGAAAGGTTTGTTTCAACAAAGTACCTTTTGTAAATAGGAAGAAGCGCTGCTGTCGTTCCTACAACGCCGGCTGTTGATGTGTTTGGCGCTGGAGCAGTGTGATAAGCGAAACGCACTCCGTATTGTTTCATATCATCAAACAAAACTTTCCACTCTTTACCGCGTTCGGTGTTTTTCACAAACCAGTCCTTTTTCCGTCCCAAAAGAATACCCTTACTGTATTCACTTCCTTCATACAGAGGATACGATCCGCGCTCCTGAGCAAGATCTACTGACGCGCGATAGGTAGCATAGGCATATTCCGAAAATAAAGCATCCGTTTTACTCCGCGCATCTTTACTATCATACGCAACATGATGCACAGCGAGGTATTCCGCGAGACCGAGATATCCAAGCCCGACACTTCGATACCGAAGCGCTGTTCGCTCCGCTTCTTTAATCGGATAATAATTGAGTGTGATGACATTATCCAAAATGCGCATTACCGTAGGAAATACCGCCTCAATATCTTCTTTAGTATACACTTTCGCCACATTGATAGAGGCGAGATTACAGACAACCAGATCACCCGGTTCATACCGTATAACAATCTTTCCGTCTTCAATCGTTTCCTCGACAAATTTTGTCACTGAAGTATTTTGGCAAATTTCTGTGCATAGTTGAGTTGAATAAATATTTCCTGCATGCTTATTTGGATTGAGACGGTTTACCGTATCACGAAAGAAAACGTACGGCATACCCGTTTCCACAACCGTCTTAAGAAATTTCTTGAATAGTTCTTTTGCTTTCACTTTTTTCTTCATCTTCAGTCGATCATCCTGTTCCATATTTTCATACAGCGAGGAAAACTTCTCATCAAAGGAATCCTGGAGCTTCTTCCCATATACATCTTCTATTTCATGAGGATCAAACAGCGTCCACTCACCGTCGTTTTCTAAGCGTTTCATAAAGAGATCCGGAACACTTACCGCAGGGAAAATATCAAATGACTTTGAACGTATATCTCCCGTTTCCGTCTGCAGATCGAGAAAATCATATATATCAGCATGCCACATATCAACAGTAACAGAAATGGCACCTAAACGAGCTCCAAGCTGATTCACGGCTGTTGCCGTATCATTGACTATTTTTATCCATGGATTCACTCCACCGGAGGCGCCGACAACACCGCGAATAGCACTTCCACGAGCCCGAATATTACCAAGATATACCCCTACACCTCCTCCAAACTTGGAAATTTGCGCCATATTCTCAAAGGCATGGTAAATTCCGCGAAGATCGTCATCTACATTTAGTTTGAAACAGCTGGAAAGCTGATGATAATTCGTTCTGGAATTCAGCAGTGTCGGTGTCGGAAGAGATATTTGCTGACGAGAGCACTGTTCGTACACTTTAAGTGCAAACTTGAGACGGTTTTTCTTTTTCTCTGGAATTGCCAAAAAGAGCGCTACTGACATGTACATCTCCTGTGGCAGTTCCATAACACATTTATTCGGATTCAACAAATATCGCTTATCCAAAGAAAGAAGTGTTGTATATTCATACATCTCATCCGTTTCAAGCGACAACTTAGACCCTGCCTCTAAAATATCTTCTTCGCTGTAATAGGTATAGAAATCCTTATAATACAAACCTTTTTGTATATATTCATCGAACAGCGCCTTATACGCTTTGGGAGCGTATATATCCTGCATGGTTATACCCCGATTTTTTGTCGCCTTCTTATATAAGTTTCCAAGAAATATTCTTGCAGCAACATGTTGCCATGCGATATTTTCAACACTCACGAGATCTATACACGTCTTCACCATGAGTTTGGCAATATCCGAAGTTTTTATCTCATCAACGATATTCTTCTTGAACGCCGAAACAAAATCCTCAAATCGACACTGTTCTTCATATCCCTTTGCTGATCGCAAAAATACTGTTCTGATTTTTACACTATCAAATATTTCTTTTGACCCATCATGTTTCGTCACCTTGAGCGAACGCTTTTCAAATTGCTCCACCAGCCTTTCCTGTTTTTCTTCGCGCTCTTCCTTTCTTTTTTCGCGATACAGAATATACGCCTTCGCCACTTCAAACTTATTCGCTTTCACCAAGTGTCGTTCAACAATATCCTGAATATCCTCAACAGACGCAATACGATCAGTATTATCTTCAAACAAACATCCTAAAGCCTCTACGATTGCATCGGTTACCGGTACAATAAATGTTCTGTCCGACTCTCCAACTCCCTCGCATGCCAATTCAATAGCATGCTCTATACGGGAACGATCAAAGGCAATGACTTCACCATCCCTCTTCTTCACTACTTTTATGGGCGACATACTGTTTTCAGGTGCGTCCGGCTCCCCTTACGTCCGAAGCTCCTCATTATGTATTTATTTTAAAAAAATTACAAAAAATACGCTCTGACACTTATACTTCTGTCTCGAATCTCTTTTCAGCTTCAGTCCAATTGATCGCATTCATAAACACGTAAATGTAATCGGCTTTTTTAATACCATAATCCAGACTATATGCATGTTCAAACACATCCATAACGACGATCGGCCTTGTTCCCGCCAAGTGACCGAGGTCATGCTCACCGATCCACACGTTAAACATTTTTTTTGCATGTTTGTCATACGAAAGCACTACCCACCCTATCCCGCGCATAGCTCCAGCTCCTCTGAAATCCTGCTCCCAGTTTTCAAATGACCCGAACGATTCAACGATATTTTTTCCCAGCAACGATTCTGAAGATAAAGTTTTCGGATTCTTCGACATATTGTCGAAATACAACTCATGCAAACGCATTCCGTTCCATTCCCAACCAAACCTGCGACGTAATTCTGAAAAGACCGGCAAACCAGCCTTCCCTTCAAGTTGCAAAGATTGCATTTCTTTAATTAAGGCATTGGTGTTTGTAACATATCCCTGGTATAGCGTGAAATGGTTGTTGAGAAGCGCTTCGCTTAACCCCGAAATACCAAGAAGATGATCGTAACTTTGAGAGATATATTCCATAAGGTTATTTTTATTTTTTAAAGAGTGAACGAAAAATGCCGTTTTGTGCAGAAAAACGAATTGTGATCTTGACGCAAAAAGCAATCTATATTTTTCCAACAAGATTCAATCCCGGCTTCAGCGTTTTTTCTCCGGGCTTCCAATTCGCAGGACACACTTCACCCTTATGTTTACTCACAAAAACGGCGGCCTGGATTTTCCGTATCAGCTCTCCAGCGCTTCTCCCGATACTATTGTCATGCACTTCATAGGCCTTCAGTATTCCCTGCGGATCCAAAAGAAATGTCCCCCGAAGAGCAAGTCCTTCCGATTGTATATATACACCGCACATGCGCGTCAGTTTTCCGGTTGGATCAGCTGCCATAGGAAATTTTACCTTCTTTATAGCCGGAGAGTTATCATGCCACGCCTTGTGCACGAACACCGTATCCGTACTTACACTGATCACTTCAGCGCCCAATTTCTGTATTTCAGTATAATGATCAGCTAATTCCTCCAGTTCCGTCGGACAAATAAACGTAAAATCTGCCGGATAAAAAAAGAGTGCGAGCCATTTTCCCTTATAATCGGATAGCTTCACCTTCTTAATGCGATTCTCATAAAATACTTCGAACTCCGCATCATCCATTTTTTGTCCAATTACCGGATGCATATTTACGTCATCCCAATACATTTCTTCTTGCATAGCGCTTTAAAAAATAAATATTAGTATTGTAAAAAATTCATTCGTCTTTGTATTATATCCGAACCAAAAAAACAGTGTCAAGTGAATATACAGTAAAACCACAATATATTGTGGTTTTACTTTTTTATAACAACTATTTATAGTTCACCCCTGTATCACTGTGCCGTCGTCCCCGTCATCGCACTCGATGCCGTATCGCATTCAAATTTGAATACGCCTGTTTCCCTGAGTCCAGTGGCTCCGACTCCGAGATCCGGTTTGGTCGCCATATAGGAGATAACAACATTTACGGCAAGCCAGGCAAGAAGTACGATAGCTGTTCCGAAAAGCGTATTGTATATGAAGCCTTTGGCAGTGCTGATGAGTTTTTCATTTCCTGCAGAGACAATATAGATGATGCCGGCGATAACGAGACAGGTTATGGCAACGTAGGCGAGTATTTTGAGAATATAGTCTATGATTCTTTTGAAACCGATAATGAAATGACAGAGTGTGCAGGGAGCTTTTTCGTCAGCAGTACCTTCAATACGACCACAGGGAACGATACCTTGTTCTGTTTCACTTACTCCTTCATCAGTAGGAATGCTGATTTTCGCTCCGCAACAGGCTGGTTTGGATGGATCGGTACAGTCTTTGGATGTTTTGTTTTTGTTTTGCTTACAGGAAGAATCATCATATACATCACATGTTCCATCTGAATAGTGGATGGATTTTCCGTCTACAACTGGACCGTCGAAAGAACAGGTTTGAGCTGATGCCAAAGAAGGAAGAAGAAAAAAAGAGAAAGCGAGGAGAAACAGGCTCCGGAAAACCCATGAAATTATTCTGTATTTTTGAGCCATACTCTCAAAGGAAAACTTTTTGTTTTTTGAAACTCATGATAGTGTAAGTATACTATACTTGCAGATATGCGACAAAAAACACGCGAACTTCTCAAAAAATTTTTCACCATACAGGATACGCCGCAAAACATTGCGGCCGGCGCAGCCGTTGGTGTTTTTTTCGGCATTATTCCGGGCGAGGGTGTGCTAACAACCCTTGTTTTTGTTTTTCTTTTCCGACTCAATCGCGCATCCGGACTCATCGGCGTTGCCATGACCAACATGTGGATGACCGCCCTCGCCCTTCCTCCGGCAACATGGATTGGCAGTATACTCTCCGGAGAAACAGCAACATCACTCACTCAAAAATTCAACGAGCAGTATCACATTGGTTGGAAGTTTTTTTTCAGCAAGGCAATTCTATTCGATATAGTGCTTCCCGTCGTTTCCGGCTTTTTGATTGTAGCATTTGCTATTGCACTTATCGTATATTTTTTCGTTCTTTCAGCAATAAACCGGCATCGAAAAATCAAATCAAAACAGGGGTGAAAAATATTGAGGAAAAAATGAACCCTATAGGACGGAATAAAATATAATCAATTGTATGAATTTTGAATCAGCCAATCCTGAAAAAGTTGATGAACAAAGAAGAAAAGTTTTACATGGGGTTGCTGCCATAGCTGGAGTAGCAGCTCTTTCAAGGATACCAGCATTGTTGCATACTGACAGAGATGCCCCAGACATGCAACGACATGATGCTGAATTGCAAGAAAATAGTTCGAATGATGTCACACAACAAACACTTCTTGAACAACTCAAAACACGCGAAACGATAACCCTCAATGAATACACTCTCGAGGCAATGTATCAACAGTGGTATGAAACATATGCTCCGAACGGAAAAAGGCACAGGGACTTGTTTGATGCTCTCAAAAGAATACGCTCATGGATTCCATTACTACAACAATCATTCATCAGAACAAATCCCTTGTTTACCCAGAAACCAGCAGGAAAAAACGATGTGGATCCGGAGAGTTTGTACTTACTGTGTCTGCCGGAATCACACTTTCAAAATGTCATATCACCTGCCGGTGCAGTCGGTCCCTACCAATTTATGCGTGAGACCGCCAGATCAGAACCAGCAAACCTGCTCGTGTGCGACACTATAGACGATCGCTGCGATCCTGAACTGAGCGCGCTTGGTTGCGCCCGGTTGCTTGCCAGTAACTATAGAAAAATGGAGGATATGAAGCTTGCTGTCAGCGCTTATAATGGCGGTTACCCATGGCAATATCTGGTAAAAACAAAAAAAGAAGGAGGGGAACCCTCTTACACAGGATTTCTCAGCTATCTCGAACAGAGAATAAACACCGCTCTTCAACAAAAACCCTCTCATACGGTAAAAAATGGGGAGACCCTTTTCGGAATTGCCACTCAATATTCCGTCACGGAAAAGGATATTCTCGAAAGAAACTCCTCCATATCACCGCAGACAAAAACACTGCAAATTGGCCAATCCGTACTAATCCCTCTGTCGGAAACTGCGCTTCAGAGATGGAAGTTAAAGATACTGGCAGGTTTTATAGAAAATATAACTTATCCGGTAAAGTTTCAGGCGATTGTTCAGGTACTGAAAGATTATTCGCTTCTTCCGCAGAATCCGGACGACATTCGTAATACATACGAAACACGAAATATATCTGCAAAATATGTGACACCTCATCAAATCTATACGACAGTAAGGTTTGAAACAGAAACAACATTAGCGAACAAATTTTCTGTCCCTGTTGCTGAAATAAAACAGGTCATACGAGATCAAAAAATAAAGTTTTCTCCTGGAAAAAAACGCATCTTGGAATCCGGTCAAACGATACGCATCCCCCGTCCAAAGGTGTGTTACAAAAGTTTGGAAGACATTGCTCGAGAACAAAGTGTTTCATTGGAACGCTTGAAACATCTCAACCCACGAATATGCAAAGAAAGAATCCCTCTTCAACAAGATACTCTTCTCACTCTTCGTTTTCCAAAAAAAGCATCTTCATAGAAAATACGAGCGTATGCTGTTAACATCATGTCCGTTATTATTCTATGGCTATCGCACAAAGATTCATGTAAAAACATACTCGCTCCGCACCCGAACTTTTTGTCTCAGTTCTGAAGAAATGTTTTTGATTTTCTTTTTTTGTATTGCATAAAGGCAAAGACGGAACCAACTGCCATAGTAGCGATAATCCATCCAGCCCATCGAATGTAGTGATCTATAATAAAATATGCCTTACCAAAAAAGAATCCGGTGCTTACAAGAAGAGCGCTCCACACTATCCCCCCAAGAAAAGAATAGAGAAGAAATGTTTGTATTTGCATTCGTATCATGCCTGCGGTAAAAAATGTTGCCCAGCACAGTCCAGTGGTAGATTTTACCGCAAATACCGTTTTACCGCCGTGACGCAAAAAATACGCGCGCACCTTCTCTACAAAAGTTTCCGTTATTCCCATATATTTGCCAAAACCGCGCACGAAACGCATTCCCCAAAATCTTCCGGTATAATACAGTATAACGTCTCCCGCCATATCTCCGACAACAGAAAGAATGAAAACAACACCGACATGAAACACGCCTATTGAGGCTAAAAAAGCACCGAGTATCGTTACAATCGGACCTTCCAAAATCATGAGAACAAGCATGATTCCATATCCATACTGTTCAACAAACAGCAAAAGTTGCACTTCATCCATATATTTATGATCAAAGCGTGTTTTAACGACGCAAAATTCACGAAATCCTGAAATACAAACCAGTTATAGATAAAAGTAATTATAACTGTGTTCAAAAAAATCTCAAACAGACTATCAAAGATATGCGCTATATATTTTCCAATAATACACCCATTTTTTTCTTTGCACGATTAATAAGTGTTCCGACGGTATTTCTTGGTTTTCCAATGATAGATCCTATTTCTTCATAGGACTTTTCGAGATAAAAACGCAAAATGAGTACCTCGCGATATTTATGTGGCAATCGCTTCAAAGCAGATCGAATGTTTACGCGCAACTCTTTGCGTTCCCACTTCTCCTCCAAAGATTCGTCCTCCAGAGACATTTCCCTTTTATCTTTCGTAGCCGAAACGTCATCCCACGAAATGGTATATCGCTTTCTGTTTCGTTTCATCCAGTTAATCGATTCGTTGTGTGCAATCCGGTAAATCCATGAGGAAAACTGCCTACTGGTATCGAAAGAGTGTATTTTTTCAAAAGCCCTGATAAACACATTCTGTAGCACATCCTCTACATCTTCCTTAGAACCAATGAGATGATAAATATAGAAATATAATTTTTTTCCATATGTTTTCTCTATTTCAAAAAACAACTCTTTTCTTCCAAGCTGGATTTTTTTCACAATGCCCTCAAATTCGGAGTACGTTTTGACAGAGTCGAAAATCATACAGTAGGATACAAACAGCATAAAAAAACAAAAACCTTCTCTCTACCCTAAGCTGAACTCTATGAAAAGTCAATTCACTGTACTGGCTATAGAAACTTCCTGCGATGAAACATCCGCAGCGATTGTTTGCCAAAATGAATCCGGTGTGCATGTACGATCAAATATCGTTTCTTCCCAGATACAGCTTCATGCGAAATGGGGTGGCGTTGTTCCCAGTCTTGCAGCGAGGGAGCATGTAGTCAACATTATACCGGTGATCAAGCAGGCGTTTCTGGAAGCGCATATACTTCCGGAACACGTTGACTGCATCGCCGTTACCAATCGTCCTGGACTTATACCAGCTCTTCTCATTGGAACGATGACCGCAAAAACCCTCTCGTGGCTTTGGAAAAAACCGCTTATCGGCATTCATCATATTGAAGGACACATCTACGCCAATAGCATCGAAAATGACAAAGAAGAAACGCTCAGCAACATCCCGCATACGAAAAACGAACACCGCAAAAAAGAATTCAACTTTCCCATTCTCGCACTTGTAGTATCTGGCGGACACACACAAATCGTACTCATGCGCAATCACGTTACCTATGAAATCATCGGGGAAACACAGGACGATGCTGCCGGAGAAGCCTTTGATAAAGTGGCGCGTCTTTTGGGATTAGAATACCCCGGCGGTCCAGCGGTCTCCAGAGAAGCGAAAAAATATCGGGAACAAACTCCGCAAATACAGCGTGGCATTGTGCTTCCGCGCCCAATGATTCAAAGTAAAAATTATCACTTTTCTTTTTCAGGACTTAAAACGGCTGTTCTCACCGTCGTCAAAAAAACACCTCCAGATGTACTTCCTCAAATCATCCCTGAAATCTGCCATGAATTTCAGCAGGCTGTAATAGACGTTTTAACGGAAAAAACGCTACGCGCCGCACAAGAATTTTCACCTAAAACTATTCTTCTCGCCGGAGGCGTTTCGGCAAATATAGAACTGAGAGCCCAGCTTGAAAAAAAAGTGCACGAGGAATTTTCCGATGTAACATATCTTGTCCCTTCTCTCGAATATTCCGTTGACAATGCCGTCATGATCGGCGCGGCCGCCTGCTTTCGATGGAAAATCATGTCAGCAAAAGAACGCGAACAGGCAAAAAAATCATGGAAATCTTTGGAGATATCAGCGCACGAAAGGATGCGAACATAAATACTTGCTGGCACTTACAGTTTGTGACCAAATCCGTTTCTGAAGTTCTTCGAAAAATAGTTTGTATCTAATAGTGCTATTGCTATAAAGAATAAAAATCACCCATTCCTATTTGTTCTTGCAACTTAAAGATGATTTCTTTACACTTACAGATGTCGCTATGCCGCGGTGGTGGAACTGGCAGACACGCCAGCCTTAGGAGCTGGTGAGGTAACTCTCGTGGAGGTTCAACTCCTCTCCGCGGCACCAATACAGAAAAACTTGCTCGTCGTTGTTATTTTACTCGCCAACGCAAAAATGGAAAACTTTTCCCCTAATGCGTTTTTTGATGGCATTTACACTCTTTGTATTAACATCCGCACATTCCACGTTCTCTCCGTCACAAAAATAAGTTATCTTTGAAAAAATCACAGAAAGCGGACTTTCAAAAAAACTACACTTCGCTCCGTTACTCTATGGAAAAATTCAAGATAATTAAGGGAACTCATGTTTTGAGAAACAAAGCACTCCTTAACCATTCCACAAGAATACGCCGAATAAACTCCGAAAGACTGTATTCAAATATTTTTAATTTTCTTCCGACATCACTTCGTATCATCCGTTTTGATTATCTTCGAGAAGTTTCTTCTTTGAAAAAATGAAAAATTTGGTATACTATAATAAATATAATACTCTCAAAAAAACTACCCTTCTCTACTTAAAAATACCTATGAACATAGATGATAAAAAACTTGAAATAGCTCTCTTTGAGGGACATTATTTGTCCGGGGATGAGATCAAAAAAGCGAAGAAAGTTACATCAAAAAATGGACAACCTCTACTTTCATATTTTTTGGAACAAGGTCTATTAACCAAAGACATTATCGGGCAAGCAGTAGCCGAATTTTTGGGCGTTCCGTACTCAGATTTAAATTCACATCAACCACCAAAAGAGCAGGTGCTTCAAATTCCTGAGGACATTGCGCGAAAAACACGCTGTATCCTTTTTGAACAAAGCAAAAATAAAAGTCAAGTAACTCTTGCCACAGATAGCCCGCAAAAAGAACTCCTTACAGAATTATCGCAAATATTTCCAAATTCAAAAATTATCTTGACATACTCCTTACCTGAAGATATTGATATAGCCTTTCTTCATTACCAAAAACCCCTCGAGACCCGTTTTTCTAAAATTATCGAGAGTCAGCAGCGTATTGCCCCTGAAATTCTGGAACAAATTTTTGAGGATGCTTATACACTTCATGCTTCCGATATTCATTTTGAACCGCGCCCCATGTACATAGCAGTGCGATTCCGCATTGATGGAGTATTACATGAAGTCGGAAAAATCCCCAAAGAATACTACGAAAATATTCTTAATCGTATTAAAGTTCAAAGTCATTTGCGGATAGATGAGCACCTTGCATCGCAAGACGGTTCTATGCATTTCGAAAAGGAAGCGACCATTTTTGATTTGCGCACATCAATTGTTCCAACAGTTGAGGGTGAAAAAATAGTGCTTCGCATCCTTGCTACATATGTGCAGGGACTCGGACTTAACGATTTGGGCTTATCCTCCATGCATCAAAAATTTCTGGAAGAAGCTGCTCATAAACCGTTCGGCATGATTTTGGTAACCGGTCCTACAGGAAGCGGAAAAACAACTACGCTTTATGCGATATTAAAAATCCTTCACAAACCAGAAGTAAACATCACAACCATTGAGGACCCTGTTGAATACAAAATTTCCGGCATTAATCAAATACAAGTTAATTCGCAAACAAATCTTACCTTTTCCAAAGGCCTTCGTTCCATTGTGCGACAGGATCCCGATATTATTTTAGTGGGTGAAATCCGCGACGAAGAAACATCCGAAATCGCAATTAATGCGGCACTCACAGGACACCTTCTCCTTTCAACATTTCACGCTAATGACGCAGCAACCGCCATACCAAGACTTCTGGATATGAAAGCTGAGCCTTTCCTTCTTGCTTCTACACTTGAAATTATCATTGCCCAACGATTAGTGAGAAAAATCTGCTCTGCGTGCCGTCACAGTGTTTTGTTTAGCGAAAAAGAACTTTATGAAAAATTTCCGGGAACAAAAGATTTTTTCCATGAAAAAAACGCTCCACTTTATTCAGGAAAGGGCTGTGGAGCATGTGGACATACCGGCTATCATGGTCGCACGGCTATTTTCGAGCTCATACGCGTTACACCTGAACTTAAAGACCTTGTTTTAAAAAATCCTTCAGCAAGAGAAATTTGGAAACTTGCCAAAAGTCAGGGATCGAAATCCTTGTTTGAAGACGGCATTGAAAAAGTAAGAAGCGGCATCACAACACTCGAAGAACTTGTGCGCATCGCACCTCCAATGAATACTGAATAGCCTTCCATATTTTGTATGACAAAAATAAAAAAAGAGCGGGAAATCACACGATCAGCAATTCAAGCCGAGAATCAATTCGGCAGTATGCATATCAATATAGGAAAGGAACGCGACTATATAGTTGAGAACCTCAGTATGCTGATTTCCAGTGGCATGACAATTCTTTCTGCTCTTGATGCCATAGCGGATGAAATGCGTTCAAAAAGTATCAAAAAAATTCTTTCTACACTGCGCAACGACATTGAAAACGGTTCTCCTTTATGGAAAGCATTTGCCCATTCCGGCCTGTTTCGCGAACACACTATATCCTTCATTCGTCTTGGAGAAGAATCCGGAAGGCTTTCAGAGAATCTAAAACTTATCGCAGCTCAAGAAGAGAAAGATCGCGCATTTCGATCAAAAACGAGGTCAGCCATAATGTACCCTGCTTTTGTTATGTCTCTCACCGTTGTTATTGGGATAGCAATTGTATGGTTTATTTTACCGCGTCTCGCTACAGTATTTTCACAGTTACACATCAAGCTTCCGCTACTTACTCAATGGCTTATTGTTTCTGGAGAATTTCTGGGAAAATACGGTCTCATTATTTTTCCGATTTTCTTCACTGTTTTAGGACTGCTTTCCTTTTTTATCTTTTATTTCCCTAAAACACGATTTATCGGCCAAGCAATACTCTTCTCCTTACCGGGCATAAAAAAGCTTTTACAAGAAGTTGAGTTGGCGCATTTTGGTTATCTTCTCGGTACGCTTCTCCGAGCAGGAATACCTGTTACTCAGGCAATTGAATCTCTCCATAATGCAACATTTTTTCATCGGTATAAAAAATTATACGCCCATCTCAGAGACAGTATACAGGAAGGAAATTCTTTCCATAAAAGTTTCAGTAACTATAAAAAATGTTCCGCACTTATCACGATGCCCATACAGCAACTCATCGTTACCGGTGAACAGTCTGGAAATCTATCTGAGACGTTGCTTAAAATAAGTGATACATTCGAAACTCGTATAGAAAATACTACCAAAAACCTCACCGTTATTTTGGAACCAATTCTTTTGGTGATTGTTTGGTTTGGAGTTGTGGCAGTCGCGCTTGCAGTTATATTGCCCATTTACAATCTTATTGGAGAATTTAACACCGACCCGTCGCAACGTATTCAAGAAAGCTCTGTTCAAGAAAATGTTTCCCCCGTCCTATCAGAAGTTCCACCCGTGCCATTTGTACCAGAAACCGTAGAAGTGCAGACGAAACAAGTGCTTCTTGTTTTGGAAACAGGACTTGGATACTTAAACGTACGTGATAAAGCCTCTACTACAGGAAAGATTATTGGGCGCATTTATCCCGGAGAAAAATATACCTATACCGATGAACAAGACACTTGGTACAAAATCATTTTTGGTGAAAAAACTGAAGTTGGCTGGATTTATGGAAAATACGTCCAAATTATTGAAGAAAAATCAGAATAATTCGGGATTTACTCTGCTTGAAGTATTACTATCAGTCGCAATTATTGCGCTTATCACAGGAATAGGAATCCCGATTTACCAGTCATTCCAAACAAGGAATGATTTGGACATTGCCGCAAACACTATCGCCCAATCATTGCGCCGGGCGCAATCATTAAGTCAAGCGTCTGACAGCGATATATCCTGGGGTCTTCGTGTGCAAAATGGAAGCATCGTTCTCTTTCAGGGATCAAGCTATGGTACGCGCGATACCACATTTGATGAAATTTTTGATTTACCGCAAAGCATTACCCCTTCCGGAGTTTCTGAAATTGTATACAGCAAGTTTTTCGGAGAACCTCAAGCAATCGGCACAATAACACTGATATCAGATACCAATGAGACAAGAACCATTACCATCAATGCGAAAGGAACTATCACTTATTAATCATCGGGAAGGATTTTCAATAGTGGAAGTCATGCTTGCCGGATCTGTTTTTGTTTTGCTCGTTACAGCCCTTGTTGGGGCATATCTCTATGGTCAAGAATCAACCGCACTCGCAGGCAACCGGGCACGAGCAACGTTGCTTGCTGAAGAAGGCATGGAAGCGACTCGCAATATACGCGATGCAGGATTTAACAATCTTACAGACGGAACTCATGGGCTCTCTGTTACGGGTAATGAATGGAATTTGTTCGGCTCATCTGATACAACAGACATTTTTACTCGAATTATCACTATCGCAACGGTAGATACTAAAAGAAAAAATGTGACGTCCCAGGTTACATGGCAACAAAATCCCCAAAGGAACGGTTCAGTAACATTGGTATCCCGTTTTACAAATTGGATCGCTTCCGGTATTGGCGACTGGGTACATGCGACAACAACTTCGAGTGTTGATCTTTCAGGAAATAATAATGGATTGAAAGTTGCTTTATCCAGCAACTATGCATTTATCATAAGAAGTGGCGGGAGTCCTGATTTTGTAATATTGGATATTTCTAATCCCTCATCACCATCTCAAACCGGATCACTCGACCTTACTGGCACACTTGTAAACATTGCTGTTTCCGGTAATTATGCGTATGTAACGAGCAACAACAACAGTGCCGAGCTTCAAATCATAGATATATCCAATCCATCATCTCCGAATCTTACTGGAACATATAATGCAACAGGAAATACAGATGGATCCGGAATTTTTGTTTCAGACACTACGGCTTATCTTGGAAGATCGGACAATGGAAGTACGGATGAATTTTTGGTCATCAACATCTCGAATCCTTCTAACCCCTCTCTTGTCGGATCACTAAACACTTCAGGTGATGCAAACGAGATAACGGTTTTGGGAAATTACGCGTACATAGCATCAGGAAACAATGTCCAGGAACTTCAAATCGTAAATATTGCTACCCCTTCTAACCCCATACTTTCTGGATCATATGATCTTTCGAGTAACACGGATGCGCTAACAATAGCCGGATTCGGATCCACAATAGTTATCGGACAAGGGACAACACTCTACACCATCAACATTTCAACTCCGTCATCTCCCGCTATTTTAGGATCCATAAACACTCAAGGAACAGTAAATGATATAAATCTTGGAAATTCAAACATGTATGTATTCACAGCAGATTCAAACAACAGCAAAGAGTTTCAAGTAATAGATATCTCCGCCCTCGCAAACCCTTCGGAGCTCAGTAATATAAATATTCCCGGTAACAACGGGCTTTTCGGCATTGTATATGATTCAGTAAATGATAGGGTA
>Ga0268298_10000927_pt1 | contig 36352 bp, 21 predicted proteins | sample WWTPWeurt_MetaG_FD_194462 | JGI IMG/M metagenome (GOLD analysis project Ga0268298, IMG submission 194462) | Activated sludge microbial communities from WWTP in Nijmegen, Gelderland, Netherland - WWTP Weurt | ecosystem: Engineered > WWTP > Aerobic digester > Activated sludge | place...
GGCGGCGGCTACGGGGCGGTGCTCGGCGCGGAGTACGTCTTGCGCACGGAGCTCGCGCGGTCCCACGCGGCGGGGATCTTCGTCGCTGCGCACGAAGTATTCTACACGTTGCCCTGGGACCGGCTCGATTTCTACCAGGCGTCGCGGCGGGACGCCCAGATCGATCTGGGGCTCACCACCACGCTGTTTTGAGGCCGTGACCGCGCCCGGCCGACCCCTGCGTATTCTGCGTTTGACGAGGAGGGCATATTCTGTCATCCTGCGGCCATGAGCTCAGCGCCCCGCCTCCGTGCCCGCCTCCTCGCCGCTCTCGCCGTTTCCAGCGTCGCCGCTGCCCTGACGGCTCCCAGCGGATGCGGCCCCACCGTCCCCACCTCGGGATCGACCGGCGGCGGCGGCTCCGGATCGACGGGCACGACCAGCTCCGGGGCGACCGGCGGCGGCGGCACGCCCGACAACTGCATTACAGACGACATCGGGACTTGCTGTTACGCCACATTCTGTTACGCGAAGCCCGACCTCGCCCCATACACCGCCGACGGGATGATCCCCATCGACTGTCCCCCCGCCAACACCCTCTCTACGCAGGAGATCTGCGAGTGGTTCAACAGCGGGCCGACCCTCGACGGCGACAAATGCTGCTATGAGATGGGGGGCGGCGACTGCTGCGGCAGGCCCTTTGTCGTCTCCGGCGAGGTGCGGCGCGGCGACGTCGGGCGTCGCGCGGACTGGGCCGCGGAGCTGGGGCTGGCCGAGCCCCTCGACGAGGTGACGCGCGCAGCGCTCGCTGGTGCGTGGACCGAGGATGCGCGGATGGAGCACGCGTCCATCGCGTCGTTCGCGCGGTTCACGCTTCATCTCCTCGCGCTCGGCGCGCCGCCCGCGCTCGTGGAGGGCGCTCAGCAGGCGTCCATCGATGAGATCGAGCACGCGCGCGCCTGCTTCGCCCTCGCGAGCCGATACTCCGGCGAATGGGTCGGCCCCGGGCCCATCGGGATGGACGGCGCGCTCACCGCGGTCAACCTCGCCGAGGCCGCCGCGAACGCGGTGCGGGAGGGCTGCGTGGGCGAGACGATCGCCGCGGCCGTCGCCGGAGAGCAGCTCTCGGTCACGGAGGACGGCGCCGCGCGCCGAGCGCTGGAGAGGATCACGCGCGACGAGGAGGCGCACGCGGAGCTGGCGTGGCGCTTCGTTCGATGGGCGATCGACGCGGGTGGGGAGCCTGTCCGCGCCGCGGTGTCCCGCGTGTTCGCGGAGGTGCTCGCGCCGAAGCACCCGAGGGCCTCGATCGTGACGGAGGCCTTGGATGTGAGGGCGTGGCATCGTCACGGGCGGTTGACGCGCGCCGAGCTCGAGCATGTGAAGAAGGTCGTGACGCGCGAGGTGATCGCTCCCTGCGCGCAGGCGCTGCTGGGCGAGAGGCATCCTCTCTTGGACGGCACAACGTCTCTCGCTTGAAGGCACCGACACTGGCCTCCTCGACAGACACACGACTCGGCTCCTCCAGTGGCTGCCGCCGGAGGCTCAAAGATCGGGCGCCTCGCCCCGGAGCGCGCGATCGTGCCAGAGCAGCATCTCGATGGCCCCGGGCCCGCGGTTGAACACATAGTCGTGCGGCCCCGGCAAGAGGATGTGCTCGTGCGCGACTCCCCTGCTCGAGAGCGCCTTGTGCAGCAGGGCCGTCGCCGTCCGGTAATAATCGCCCTCGCTCGTCAGCAGGCGAAGCCGAAAGGCCCCCTTCTGCTCCTGTGCGTGCAGCGTCGGGACTCCGTCCCCCAGCGGATGCCGCGTGAGTGTCCTCCCCGCCACCTCCTCGATCTCGTTCGGCTCGAAGGCACCCTGCATCACGCCCACGGCGCCGAACGACCCCGGCTGTTCCAGGGCCACGAGGAGCGACAGCCGACCTCCGAGGCTCACCCCGTCGATGCCAGTCGCCTCCCGCCCCGCGAGCGCCGGAGCCTCCTCGCGGACCTTCGGGATCAGGCTCGACGCCACGAATTGGGCGAATGGACCGGCGTTGTCGAGGCTCCGCTTCTCCAGCAGATCTGGAGTGAACGGACAGGCCACCACCAGACCTCGAAACGGCCGCTCTTCGAGCGACGCGTTGATCTTCGCGAGCCGCTTGGGGGACACGAACCCCTGAAAATCAGCGTTCTTGAGCGGCGGAGAGCGCAGCCGTCGAGCGGCCCGATCGAGCCAGTAGTCCTTGACCCAACCCCACGGGCCCAGGTCCGGCCCCTTCCTGGACTCACCGAGGCCGTGAAGCGCGACGAGCAAGGGAAACTTTTCGCCATCTGCCCCCCAGTCGGGGACCGCGATCACGGCTCGTCGAAAGGCGCTGTCGATCGCGGTGACTTCAATGACCCGAGATCGCAGCTCACCGCCTTTGCGCGGCGTTGTGGCGGAGGGCGGCGGTTGGGTCGGGGGCCGATCGGAGGCTGTGGAGGAGGCCGTGGCGGGGTCGAGCGAGGGAGTCGAGGCAGTCGGGGGAGGGGTTGTCGGGGGCTGCGGCGGGGCTGAGCTGGGGAGGAGCTGTCCGGGGGCGCTCCGGGGCTCGTCGCAGCCAGCGAAGACGGAGGCGAGGGCAGCGAGGGCAGCGCGGCGCGTGAGCATTGGACGGCGCATCGTACACCATTCGGCTCGATCCCGAGGAGGAACGAGATCTCCCAGGAGCCCTCCTCCGCTTGGGTTCAAGTGCTCTCCCTTCGCCGAGCTCATCGCACGAGCCAAGAGATCTCGCGGCGCTCCTCGCTGCTCTCTCTCGGCGCGTCAAGCCACCCAGGGGGCATGGACAGCTCACGTGCCCGAACAACGACCATCACGGCGGCTTGCCGGCGAGGTAGTGGGCCTCGATCTGGTCAGAATTGAGCGCGGTGTAGTAGATCGCCAGCTCGTCCACGTAGGCGTTGGGGGAGGACAGCGCCCCGCAGAAAGTGGGGGGCGCCTTCGAGTGATTCGGGAGATCGTCGTTCGAGCTCACGCACTTGCCAGTGGCGTTGAGATAGAGGCAGAGATTCCCGGATTCGTCGTAGGTTGTGACGAGGTGATATGTGGAGCCCACCTTCATCTGCCCTGTGTCCAGGCGGACCTTCGTCGTGCCCCTCTCCATGAACGGGACGAAGATGCTGGGATCACCCAGGGGATCAGGCTCGATCCCCAGGTGGTAGCCGGGCTTGAAGGGGACGCTCTCTTTGGGCATCTCCTTGAAGAGCAAGACGGAAGCCTGGAAGTCGGTCGCCGGCTTGATCCACATCTCGATGGTGAAAGGCGTCTTGCCGTGGAGGCTCCACGCCGCGTTCTCGGGCGCGGCGACGTACGTCAGGAACATCTCCTGCTCTTTTCGAAAGAGGAACGAGTGCCCTTCGCCGACCAGCGGGGGCTGGTCCTTCCCCGCCAGCACATCGACGCCGTCCAGCGTCGCCTTGTATTTCAGGGCATCCCCCGCCGCGTTCATGATCAACATTTCATCAGGCGTCGTGTGCCCGCCGTTGGGTAGCGTGATGACCTCGTCGAAGCGATAGTACACGTCCGGCATGTGGCACTTGACCATCGCCGGGTAGGACGAAGCTGTGCACGTGTCGCTGCTCGTCGTCGCGCCGCCGCTGCTCGTCGTGCCGCCGCTGCTCGTCGTGCCGCCGCTGCTCGTCGTGCCGCCTGTCCCGCCCGTCTCGCCTGGCACATCGGGGATCGACATGAAACATGCCGCCGACAGGGTAGCAGGCGCGATCAGGAGCCAGGACGCAAGCCGCATTGACCCACTCTATCACCGCCGGAATGCACGATGAAAGTCTCGTTCTCTCTCTCCCGTAGGCCGAGTCGCCGGCGTGAGTCCATGCCCATCCGTCGGCTCGGAGCGGTGACCAGAGGTCACCTCGGACCCGATCGGGTGCAGTTCTCCAGAAACGGTCTCTTCGAGGGTGCTACAATCGGCCGCCGTGACCCAGGTCGACCCGCTCCCCCGCGCCCGGCGACGGCGTGTCGGGACCTATGAGTTGCTGCTACAACTGGGAGCGGGGGGAATGGCCTCGGTGTTTCTCGCGCGCAAGCGCCTGGCAGGGGGCCTCGATCGCTGGCTCGCCGTCAAGATCCTTCACCCGTTTCTCGACGAGTCGGACAAGAGGCTGCTCTTCGACGAGGCGCGCGTGGCCATGGCCATCCGGCACCCCAACGTCGTGCCGACCTTCGAGGTCATCGACGACGAGAGCGGCGCTTGCCTCGTGATGGAGTACGTGGAAGGCGACACGCTGCTCGGGTTACTGAGGCACAAGAAAGACGCCGAAGGGCTGCCAGGACCCATCGCTCTGCGCATCCTCGCCGACGCGCTCGCCGGCCTCCACGCCGCCCACGAGCTGGTCGATCACGGCGTTCGTGTCGAGGTCGTGCACCGCGACTTCACGCCGTCCAACGTGCTCGTGGGCATCGACGGCGTCAGCCGGCTCACGGATTTCGGCGTGGCGAAGGCGACCAACTGCGAGAGCCGCACCCGCACCGGAGACATCAAGGGCAAGATCGGGTACCTCTCGCCGGAGCAGATCGAGGAGCGCCCGGTCGATCGGCGCAGCGATATCTTCGCCGCCGGCGTCGTCGCGTGGGAGGCCCTCTCGGGCAAGCGACTTCATGGCGGGGCTGAATCCGTCGGCGTGATGATGCGCATCGTCAACGAAGACGCCCCGCGCCTGCGTTCTGTCCGCCCCGATCTCCCACAGAAGCTCGACGACGTGGTCGCCTGGGCGCTCGAACGCAATGTGGAGCGGCGCTGCCCGGACGCGGACACGTTTCGCCGCGCTCTTCTCGACGCAGCCGCGCCGCTCGGCGGGCCTGCGGATATCACCGACGTGGCCCGCTCCGTAGCGGCGCGCACCGCAGAGCGACGCGCGAGGATCCACGAGGCGATCGCGGCGCTGTCCGCCGTGGAGGAGGGCGATGAATCCGCCCCGCAGAACGGGGGTGTCCCGGGCGCTCCCCCGTCGGCGCCCGCGTCCAGCCTTCTCGGCGCGCCTCCGACGACCAGCGAACGAGCGCCGACCGTCGCGACGAGCGCCGACACGCGGCCTCCGTCGCGAGGTGCCCGTCGAGCCGTCGGCGGGGCGTTGGCGGCCGCGCTGCTGGCCGGTGCTTACGCGCTGATTCGGTTCGGCCACATCCCTCCCGTGGCCGACGCTCCCCTGGTCGCCTCCGCCAGCGCAGCCGGCACCGCGGAGAGCCGGCCGGCCTCTTCGGCGTCGTCTCCCACGACCGCCGCGCCCTCCGTCGCGCCGATCGCGCCTGTGGCCGCGGTGCTTGTCCGCGCTTCGTTCCCCATGGTCTCGGTGCGCGTCGGCGCGCGCGAGGTGGTGTTTCCGTCGCCGTCGCAAGAAGCCGAGATCAACCTCACGGAGGCCGAGCGCGGCAGCGATATCGTCGTCGTCGCGCGCGGCGTCGATGGCAGGACGGGCACGGCCAAGGTCTCGCCGCAGACGCGCTCCGTCGAGATCCAGGGCGCCTCCACGCTGCAGCGCCCGCGCAGGGTCAAACCTGCGGACGACACGCTTGCTCCGCCGCCGCACTTCAAGCGATGATCCCGGCGCATGCGCTCGCGGGTCCGCCAACCGCTCCTCGCGATCCTGGGTGCCTTCGCGCTCATCCTGGCCGTCGCCGCCCCCGCTCGCGGAGGCGACCCGATCCCGGATGCCGTCCCCGCGCGCAGCGGCGACCCTGCCCCTGCCCCCGCGCGCAGCGGCGACCCTGCCCCTGCCCCCGCGCGCAGCGGTGATCCGGTCGCCGCGGAGCAGCTGGACCGGCAGGCGCGCACGGCGTTCGCGAACGGCGACACCCGCGCCGCGGCCTATGCGTTCGAGGAATCCGCGCGCCTCTTCGAGCACCCGAGCGGCTATTTCAATGCGGCGCGCGCGTGGGAGCGAGCGTCCGAGCCGGCGCGCGCCGCCGACGCCTACCAGCGGGCGCTGGCGCTCGGCGGGCTCGACGACGCCCTCGTGAAACAGGCGACGGAGCGCCTCGCCGCGCTGGAGGCGACGCTCGGAACCCTATCGGTGACCGGACCGCCCGGCACCCGCATCACCGTCGGACACCTCAAGGACGCCGACCTGCCCGTGAAGCTCCACCTCAGCGCCGGTGAGCAGCGCGTCGAGGTGCGCCTTGCGGACGGAACCCAAGGCGCCGCCAGCATCGTCAGGATCGTCGCCGGGGCCTCCGCGACGCTGGAGATCCCGGCCCACCCCCCGGCGCGTCCGCTCGTGCCGCCGCTCGTGCCGCCCCCAACCTCCCGGGCTCCGAGCGTGGTGGGCGCGCTCTTCCTTGGCGCTTCGGTCCTGTCGGTGGGGGGCGCGGCGGTCATGGGCGGCTTCTTCCTCGATCAGCGCTCGAGGATCACCGATCCCGCGCGGACGCACGACGAGCAGCAAGCGGCCCACGACGCCGCCGCTGGGTTGCAGGTCGGCGCCAACGTGGCGGTGGTCTCGGCCGTTATTTTCGGAGGGGCGGGCCTCACGTTCGTGCTCATCGGCTCGCAGCGCACGCGCGCGCCGGCCGCCATCACGCTCCGCCCCGGCGGGTTGACCTTCACCGGGAGCTTCTGACCAGATGGACGACGACTTCTCGACGGACGGCGCGACGCTCGCCCATCGCGCTCCGGGGCGCCGCACCCGGGCCACGCGCCTCGCCGTCGCTGCTGGGCCCGACACCGGCGCTTCGATCGATCTGGTGCCGGGCGGGCGAGCGCTCGTGGGCACGAGCCCGGTCTGTGATCTGCGCCTGACCGACCCCACGGTCTCGCGCCGGCACCTCGCGGTCACGTTGGAGGACGCGGGCCTCCGGCTCGCGGATCTCGGCTCGACGAACGGCACCTTCGTCCACGGCGTGCTCGTCCGGGACCTCCTGCTCCACCAAGGGGAGGCCGTCCGGATCGGTGACACCACGCTGCGTGCCATGACGGGCCCTGCCGCCACGCCGGAGGCGCCCGGACCAGCGCAGTTCGGGCGCCTCGTCGGCGGGAGCATGGTCATGCGCCGGCTCTACCCGCTGTGCCAGCGGCTCGCCGAGACCACGGTGCCGCTCGTGATCGAGGGCGAGACGGGCACCGGCAAGGAGCAGCTCGCCGAGGCGATCCACGAGGTGGGCCCGCGCCGCGACGGCCCCTTTGTGGTGCTCGATTGCACAGCGATCGCGCCGAACCTCATCGAGAGCGAGCTCTTCGGCCACGAGAAAGGCGCGTTCACCGGCTCCGCGGGCGCGCGCGTCGGCGTGTTCGAGCGCGCGCACGGCGGCACGCTGCTCATCGACGAGATCGGCGATCTCCCGCTGGAGCTCCAGCCCAAGCTGCTGCGCGCGGTGGAGCGCGCGACGGTGGTCCGCGTCGGCGGCGGGCGGGCCATCCAGGTCGACGTGCGGCTGCTCGCGGCGACGCGGCGCGATCTCGACCGCGAGGTGCAGGCCGGCCGCTTCCGCGATGACCTGTTCCACCGCGTGGCGGTCACGCGCGTCGAGCTGCCGCCGCTGCGCGATCGAAAGGGGGATGTCGAGCTGCTCGCAGCGCACTTCGCGGCGCAGGCAGGGCACCCGGGCGGCCTGCCTGCGGATGTCCTCGCGCGGTGGTCCGAGGACCCGTGGCCCGGCAACGTGCGGGAGCTGCGCAACGCCGTGGCGCGCTACCTCGCGCTCGGGGAGCTGGCCGAGGCGTCGCGGCGCGCGACGGCGTCGCAGGCGGCGGGCGACATGATCGGGCAGGTGCTCGCGCTGAACCTGCCGATCGCGGACGCTCGGGAGCGGGTGGTGCAGGAGTTCGAGCGGCGCTACGTGGAGCAGCTCATGCAGGCGCACGGAGGCAACATGGGTCGGGCCGCGGCGGCCGCAGGCGTGGCGCGCCGACACCTGCAAAGGCTGCGATCGAAGTAGGCAGAGGCGCGGCGGCGCGCTACTTGGTGATGCAGGGGACGTAGGTTGTGGGGCACGCCAGGTTGGCGGCCGGCATCTTCGGGTTCGTCTTCATGAACGGCAGCACCCGGTTCTGCACGTAGCTGGCAATCTTGGTGGCCGGCGTCCAGACGAAGAACGACGCGCCGATGGTGTTCACCTGGAAGTCCCACTGCTTCTTCTCGATGTTCGGGATCGACTCATCCACGAATGTCTGCTCGGATTTGGCGAACGTCGGCACCTTCCCCTTCCAGAGCACCTCGGCCTGCGTGGCGTCCGGCTGGCCGTTCTTGTCTTTGTCCACGCCGTACCACTCGCCGGGCAGAGAATCGGGGTGGAAGAACGCGAACCCCTTGTGCGCACCGTAATACTGGCCGCGCTGGAGGAGGTTCTGCGCCCAGTTGCCGCCCACGCCGACAGGGGTCGTGGGGAAGGATGGCTTCGAGTCCACCGCGCCCCGGAGCTGCTCGCTGCTCAGCGTGTCGAGGTCATTGAAGTCCGGCTGAGCATCGGACTCCTCGATGGCGCTCTCCAAGTATCCTACGCTCACCCCTGCGAGCGCGGGGTGCGCGTCGTAGCTCTTCCCGATCTCCGAATACAAGGAGACGATGCGATTGACACATGCCGGCTTGTACCACTTGAGGCTTCGGCGCTTTCCGGAGCTCGTCACGAACGAGCAGTCCATCTTCCCGGGGCCGACGTTCTTCAGGTAGTCCGGCAAGTGCCCCGACGTGTCGCCTGCGAAGCTCCGATCGTAGACGACGAGGATGACCTTCTTTCCTCTGGCGTGGGCGTAGTCGAGCACAGTACCGATGACGTCGAGCGTGTAGACTCCCTTCTTCGCCTCGAGCTCCACCCAGCCCACGTTCAGCATGTAACCAGCCGAGTTGGGGAGATCCAAGAACGTAGTATACGGCGCTTCATCCCAGTTTGTGGCTCCGCTCTTCGTCATGCCCGGCGAGCCGACCTCGAGATAGGCGCCAGGGTACCATTTGGTGCCCTTGACGGCGCCGACCGGGGCCGCCACCCTCGACTCCAGCGACTCGTCGGTGTCGTCGCCGCTCTCATCGTCCGGCGCTGTCACGCAGCCGGAGCCGAGCGTGCACGCGAGCAGGCCGGCGCTCACCGTGCCGACGAGCGTGGTTGTCCAGCGGAGGAGATTCTTCGTGCCTTTGGAGGGATTCATGGTCTTCATGCTCCTGGTCAATTGCAATGGTGGGGCCAGCCGTTGAGCACCTGGAAACGCCGAAAACAGAGGAAGAGACTTACGCTTGAGCGGACACGGGAGGTCCGGCATGGACATGCCGTGTCCATTGCATTCCAACATCTCAGGGCGCGGGCGACCGGAGAGAGGGTCTCACGCGCGTCGTCGGCGGCGCGCGACCGCGAGCCCCAGCGCGGCGCCGAACAACACCGGCAGCACCGGCGTCGCCCCACCGCCCGATCCATAGCTGCACGCGATCGCGCCATCGACCGCCGAGGCGTCGTCCTCCACGTCCGCGTCCACGTCGTCCGCCGCGACGTCCTCGCTCGGGTGCGCGACGTAGAACTGCGACTCATCATAGGCGCCGCGCTCATAGCGGCTGACGTCGAACTGACCATCGACGGAGACCGTCTTGCCGCCTTGCACCTCGACGAGCTGCGGGCCTTGCGGGTCCTTGTGCCCGCTCGCGAAGCCCGTCAGGTTCGCGCCGAGGACGTTGGTGTTGTTCTCGAAGACGACGAGCCGGTTCGGCCCGTGGCCTACGCCGAGCGCGCCGAGCCCGACGAACAGGACGTTGTCTGAGCCGGCGAAGCGACCGAAGCTCTTGTTGTCGCCGCTGTCCTGCGCCAAGGTCTCGGCCTTGACGCCGAAGACGCGCACGTTGGAGGCGTTCTTCACCTCCAAGAGGAAGTCCCCGCCTCCGTGCTCGAGGTTGGGTCCGTAGAAGGTGACCGGCTCGCTCGTCCCGTCCACGAGGACGTGACGGAATGCCTTGTTCGAGGTGCCTTGCGACTTGATGGCCGTGTAGCCGTAGTGCCGGCCGCCGCCGTGCGAACGGAGCCGGAGCATTGGCCGCGGTCCGCTCGTCACGACCGCGCTCGACGGGCACTCCGAGCTGACCATGTTCGTCCAGGAGCCGTCTCCGGCGCGCCAGTCGATCGAGCCGAGGTTCGGCGCCTCGGAGGAAGGCGGCAGATAGACCTGCACGTCGCCGAGGAAGGTCGTGGCGTCCGCCGCGTCGTCGGTGATCACCGCGTGCGCGACGGAGCTGGGCTTCCAGGTCGGGAGGAGGCGAGTGATGTGGCCCGGGAGCCCGAAGAGCCGAGTCTTCGGGTGCAGCACGAGCGCCTTGCCGAGCCTGTAGTCGCCGCGGGGCAAGAAGACCGTGTCGTGCTTGTCGATCGCCTTCTGAATGGCCACCGCATCATCGGTGACGCCGTCGCCCTTCGCCCCGATGTCAGCGTCCTTGACGCTCTTCACGCCGGCGTCGTCGGGCCAGGGCAGCGTCGGCATCTCGTGGCGTGTCACGATGTCGGCGGGCGGGTCGCCGACCGCGCCGAACGCGAGCCGCGCGCCCGTCTTCTGGACGCCGTTCTCCAGCGCCTTGGATTCGGGGGCCGCGCCCGTGGTATTGAATGCGTAGATATCGATATTCTGCCACGCGCCGGTTCCGTTGACAGGACCGCTCGGCCCGTCCTCGACGATCTTCCCCGCCGCGCGGACATAGACGCTCCCGAGGAAGAGGTCGCGCTTCTTGACGTTGGTGACGGCGGTCTTGCCGTCGAGCATGCGGATGGTCCCGTCATAGAGCGCGAGCGATCCGACGGCGTCGTCAAAGATCACGGCCTGTGCGCCCAAGGCGGGCTGGAGATCGAAGCCGGTCACGGAGACGAAGGAGAAGGCCGACGCCCAGAGGGAGGCCGTCGTCTGCTGCCGCAGGCGCAGGCCGGTGAGCTGGATGCCGCAGCAGTTATCGGCGATGACGCCGTAGCGACCGCCGACGACCTCGATGTTCGCGTTGTGCGCGGACATGGGGAGCCCGTGGATGCCGGCGTAGGCGCCCGTCGCGTTGATGTGCACGTCCTCGATGCTGCTGAACTGCGCGCTCGGCATCTCGATCGCCACGGCGCCAGGGTTGCCTTTGCCGAGGACGAAGTCGACCCCGCGCACCACGAGGCCGAGAGCGCAGTCGGCGCTGTCCGCTCCGCCCTTCGACGCGTCGTAGTTGCGGAAGTGGAGGAGGGGCTTCTCTTGCGCGGCGTCGCCGAAGCCGGCGCTGTTGTCCTTGAGGCGGAGGACCGCCCGACTGCCGCTGGACGGCCCCATGAGCACTGGTGACTTGCGGCGCTGGACCGGCGTGCCGTACTGAGCGGCGCTGAAGACCTCGGTGCAGCCGACGGCGGGCTTGATCTGCTCCTGCTTTAGCGTGTCGGAGACGAGGTACGTGCCGGCCGGGAGATAGACCGCGAGGCCGTACTCATAGCCATCGTGAATGGCCTTCTGGATAGCCTTCGTGGAGTCCTTGACGCCGGTCGGATCGACGGGAGTCGCCGCTGTGGCGTAGAGGGTGACGTCCAGTAGACCTTGCTTGATGCGCGCGTTGGTGGGGCTCACCCCGGGCGGGACGGGCAGCGCCGCCGCCGGGAGGGTCCACGCGGCGCAGAGCCCCAGGGCGGTGAGAGCGATGAGGGAACGACGAACGTGGGAGAGCGCGGTGGTCTTCATGTCCGACCCCCATCGCAAGCGTCGGGCCAGCCGTATTGGCGCGAGAACCCGAGAAATCGAGGCGTCCGAGCGCCGAGGACGGACATCCGAGGTCCGGGTCGGACATGCGGTGTCCACCTCGCGACGACGCCAGTCCCTCGGGCGCTGGCGCACGCTGGTGTCCTGGACTTGGGGGCGGGGCGAGATGGGTCCTTTGGACCACGTGGCGTCGGCAAGGCGTGAGCGCTGTCAGGCGCGGCGGCGGCGCGCGACGGCGAGGCCCAGCGCCACGGCGAACACGATGGGGAGCACCGGAGCGGAGCTGCCGTCGACTCCATAGCTGCACGCGATCGCGCCGTCGGCCCTGGCGGCCTCCTCGTCTACGTCGGCGTCGTCACCCGGATCCGTGCTCTCGACCGGATCCACGCTGTCGTCGACGGCGTCCGTGTCCGGGTGAGCGACGTAGAACTGCGACTCATCGTAGGCGCCGCGCTCGTACCGGCTCACGTCGTCGTGACCGTCGATCGTCACCGTCTTCGCGCCCTGGATCTCCACCAGCATCGGCCCCTGCGGCGTGTTGTGCTCGGCCACGAAGCCCGTCAGGTTCGCGCCGAGGACGTTCGTGTTGTCTTCAAAAACGACCGCGCGGTTCGGCCCGTTGCCGCCCCCGAACGTGGACAGGCCGAGGAACAGCAAATTGTCGTTGCCCTTGAAGTGGCCGAAGCTGTGGTTCTGGTCGGAGTCCTGCGAGACCGTCTCGCTCTTCGTGCCCAGGATCCGCACGTTCGCCGCGTTCCTCACCTCGATCTGGAAGTCGCCGTTGCCGTGCTCCGTGTTGGGCCCGTAGAACGTCAGCGGCTCGCTCGTTCCGTCGACGAGGATCTGGCGAAAGTCCTTGTTTGTGGTGCCGGGCATCCGGCAACCCACATAGCCGTAGACCCTCCCGCCGCCGCTCTGACGGAAGCGGAGCAGCGCGCGCGGACCGCTCGTCTTGCCCCCCGTGAGCAGCTCTGAGCTGACCATGTTCATCACCGAGGCGCCGCCTGCGCGCCAGTCGACCGAGCCCAGGTTCGGCGCCTGCGACGCCTGCGGCAGGAGGACCTCCACGTCGCCGAGGAAGGTCGTGGCGCCCGCCGCGTCGTCGGTGATCACCGCGTGCGCGACCGCGGCCGGACTCCAGCTCGGGACCAGGCGGGTGAGGTGACCCGGGAGCCCGAAGAGCCTTGTCTTCGGGTGCAGCACGAGCGCCTTTCCAAGGCGGTAATCGCCGCGCGGCAGAAACACCGTATCGTGCTTGTCGATCGCCTTCTGGAGAGCGGCCGAGTCGTCCGCCACGCCGTCGCCCTTCGCGCCGATGTCCGCGTCCTTCACGTTCTTCACACCGGCGTTGTCCGGCCAAGGCAACACGGGCAGCTCATGCGCAGTGACGATGTCGGCGGGAGGCGCTCCGGCGACACCCAACTTCAACACGGTCTTCGTCTCCACCTTCCCCTCGACAAGCCCCTTCGCCGCGGGCGTCCCGGCATAAGAGATGGAATACTTGTCAATCCGCTGCCAGCCGCTCGATCCCTTCACAGCGCCGCTCGGCCCGGCGTCGAGGATGTTGCCAGTCGCGCGGACATACACATCGCCCAGGAACATGTTGCGCTTATGGACATTGGCGATGGCCGTCTTGCCGTCGGCCATGGTGATGGCGCCCTGGTAAAGCGAGAGCCCCGCTCCATCGTCGAAAACCACCGCTTGCCCCCCCGCGGCCGGCTGGAGATCGAAGCCCGTCACCGTGACGATGGCGCGGCTCGTGGCCTCCAGCGACGCGACTGTCTGTTTGCGCAGCCGCAGCCCCGTGAGCGCCATTCCGCCGAAGTTGTCGGCGATGATGCCATATTGACCGCCCACGACCTCGATGTTCGCGCTGCCCCCGCGGGCGGGGAGACCATGAATACCCGCGTACGCCCCCGTCGCGTTGATGTGCACGTCCTCGATCGCGCTCCATTGCGCGCTCGGCATCGCGATACCGACGGCGCCCGCGTTGCCTTTTCCGAGGACGAAGTCGACCCCGCGCACCACGAGACCGAAGGCGCACGCCGACTGGTCCACGCCCGGCTCCGTGGGATCGGCGTTGAGGAAGTGGAGGACCGGCTTCTCCTTCGCCGCGCTCCCGAAGCCCGCGCTGTTGTCCTTGAGGCGCAGGACCGCCCGCCCGCCGCTCGACGGGCCCATGAGCACGATGGTCTTTCGCCGATCATTGGGAGTGCCGTATTTCGCCGCGCTGAACACCTCGGTGCACCCGGCGGTAGCCGGCCGGATCTGCTCCTGCTCCAGCGTGTCGGAGACGAGGTACGTGCCGGCCGGGAGATAGACCGCGAGGCCGTATTCATAGCCATCGTGAATGGCCTTCTGGATAGCCTTCGTGGAGTCCTTGACGCCCGTCGGGTCGACCGGCGTCGCCGCCGTGTTGTAGAGCGAGACATCCAATAGACCTTGCTTGATCCGTGGATTGTTCGGGCTCACCCCGGGCGGGACGGGCAGAGCCGCCGCTGGCAGGGCCCACGCGGCGCAGAGCCCCAGGGCGGCGAGAGCGGTGAGGGAACGACGAACGTGGGAGAGCGCGGTGGTGTTCATGTCCGACCCCCATCGCAACCCTCAGACCAACGCGCAATTGCCTGGAATCCACGAAGATCCAGTCGAATCCGCGGCGTCGGGCGGACACGCGACGTCCGGATCGGACATGTGATGTCTACCTCACGAGCTGGCCAGATCGATCCGTCAGCGCCCCGAGGAGCGACGGGCGCGTCACGAGGAGCCGCGGCGCCCCGACGACGTGGCTGTCTGGTCAGGAGTGACGAAAGGGATGCTCCGAAGCACGAGGCGGAGCGGACGGGCGGTGACGTGCTGCCGGGCGGCGTCGGGTGAGAGCCGGCCGACCTTCTTCGCGGGGAGGGTCGTCGCGAGCGCGATCAGGGCCCCAGCTTGGTCGGAGCCTTGTTCTCGAGCCCGCCCGAGGCGTTCTTCGGGAACGACGGCTCGTCCAGCATGTCCGCGGCGGCGTCGAACCCGGCCGCCGGGTCCTTTGCCCAAAAGATGTAGTTGAGGTGCAGATCGTCGCGCCCGTAGTCATAGATCAGGTGAGGATCCATGAGACCGCTCCCGGCGTTGGGCGGGTTCTTGAAGTAATCGGCGTACTGCACGGCCGAGGCCAGCGGGACGACGCCCCTCGCCGACAGGCACGCTTCGTTGGTCGGCAGATCGCGGTTGGGGTTGAAGTCCGGGCCGCCCACGCCCACCCCGATCTGCTTGGCGTAGTCCGTGAGGTGCTGGACCAGCGTCTTGCTCCAGTTCATGTACTGAATTCTGACCGTGTGCGGGAACGCGTCGCGGAGCGCCAGCATGATGCGTTTGTGTGCGGCCTCGTCCTTCTCGTTGGTGTACCCCGCGGCCAAGAGGACCGGGAGCTTGGCGCCGTTCGCGGTCTCGGGGAGGTTGATCAGCTCGACCGTCGAGTCCTTGTCGTACCTCTTGCCGAGCGCCGCGAGGAGGGCACGGAATCGTTGCTCCACGGCTGGCACCCAGATGCTCGGGTAGGTGGACCCGTTGTCCGTGACGTACGTTCGATCGGGGCCGAGCTCTGCGCCGTTGACGATGTAGGCCGGAACCCCGGTGGTGCCGGGCTTGAAGGTCTTGTACGTGATCTGCGCGGCCAGGTAGAGCCCCCTGTCGCGCAGGAACTCGATGTCCTTGTCGATCTCGCTGAAGTCGTAGTGCCCCTTGGTCGGCTCAAGATCGCTCCAGAAGTAGTTCTTTTGCACGCCGCGGAACACGGGGCTCGGGATGTAGTCGTCTTTGAGGACCTTCCGGTCGCCGACGTACACATAGTGGCCAGGGTGCCATTTCGTCCCCGCGGCCAGCGGCGACACATTGCTCTGCTGGGTCTCGGGCTCCTCCGACTCCGGAGCTGCACAGCCCATCCCGAGGGCGCTCACCAGCACGGCGCTCACCAGCGCCGCGCGCAGCAGCAGGCGGGTCGCGAGCCGTCGATGGGAGCGCCCGGCGCGGCCCTTCACGACGTTCTCATTGCCTGGAGACAGCGTGTCGTCGATGGCGTGGCTCATGGTGTCGCCTTTACGGTTGGAGAGGGTGGAGCGGACGGGGTGGATGGCGTTGGTGGTCAGCATGTCGGGCCTCCTCGCAAGCGCCTTGCCAGCGCAGAGCGGCCGGAAACAACGGAGACCCGAACGAAGGTCGCGCCCCGTCCGGACATGCGAGGTCCGGATCGGACATGCGATGTCCACCTCGCGATCTGGCCTGCATGCCCGCTCCGCGCCGCGGGCCGATCGCTCGAGCGGCATCCTCGTGTCTACGGTGGGGGGCCGACGAGCCGCGCGGAGGCCCTCTGGGGGGCTCACTCGGGCTGGCACCCACGTTGCAATGAGGCAGTGCGAGCCCGCAAACAATGGTTTTGTTCTGAAGAGTGGAGACTGACAATGAACACGAAGCACACGATCCTCGCCTGTCTGACCATCGCCGCTCTGTCCCTCGGCGCGACCGGCTGTGTCGCCGGCTCCGACAGCGACAGTCTGAGCGATGAAGAGGGCGCCGCCGAGGGCGCCGCCGAGTCCGCCGCCGCCGTCATCGCGTTCCCCAAGTGGCGGCCTGGCCACTATGTGTTCATCGGCATCAACACCGGTCCGCTCCAGGCGAAGCAGATCAAAGAAGGGTTCCGTGGAGTCCAGAAGGCGTATCTCTGGAACGAGATCGAGGTGGCGCGCGACGTCTACGACTTCTCCGAGATCGACGGGGATATCCAGCTCCTCGCCGCTCACGGCAAGTCGCTCGTCATCCAGATCCAGTACAAGACGTTCGGCCCGGGCACGACCGCGGTGCCCAAGTACATCTTGAACGGGGCCGCGGAGTTCGGCCCGAACCGCACCTACCTGAACCGCAAGGACGCCATCTACCCGAGCATCTGGAACAAGAAGATCGGCGATCGGTTCCGCGCCCTCATCTCCGCCCTCGGCAAGCGGTACGACGCGAACGCGACCGTGACCGCCGTCAACCTGCCGGAGACCGCCCAGAGCAACAAAGGCACGATCGAGTACCTCAAGGGCCTCGGTTACACCCCCGAGAGCTACACGGACGCGATCAAGCAGAACATGCTGTCCCTCAAGCAGTCGTTCCCGCACACGGTCACGTTCCAGTACATCAACTGGGGGCCCGCGAACGCCATCCCGACCTGGACCGCTTACGCCAAGCAGATCGGCGTCGGCGTCGGCGGACCGGACGTCCACCCCGATCGCGACTCCATCCCTGGCTGGGCCGCCACGAAGGAGCTGGCCGGCACCGTCCCTGTCGCGGGTGCCGTGCAGTTCGAGGACTACTTCAAGAAGCCCACTGTCGAGAACAGCGGCATCATCGACCCTTGGGCGACGTACAAGTACGCCCGTGACGACCTGCACCTGAACTACATCTTCTGGGGGAACGCCCCGAGCGAGGGCTTCCAGAAGGCGTCCGACATGGTGAGCTCGCCCCAATTCCCCGACGACCCGGCCGGCGGTCTCCCGAAGGCCCTCCCCACGAAGCTCAAGACCCCATGACACGTGGTGTTCTCCAGGGACGCGTGCGATCGGCCCTATGCGAAGACCGATCGCACGCGCACCACCTTGCCGTCGAAGGCCACGGCAAACCTGTGCACGGGGGCGGCGCCCGCGGCGCGGAGCTCGGCGTCGTAACTGCCAGTCTGAAGTTGCGCGATCCCCTCTTCGAGGGCCTGCTCCAGGGTCTTTTTCCCCGCCTTCGCCACCTTGAGCTCCAGCACGACACCGGGTTTGCCGGGCAACATCGGGCGAATCAACACATCGGGCCGGCCTCTCCCGGACTCGCGGTTGGACCGCACCTGATGGCCGGGCTCCAGCACGGCGAGGAGGCCCAGAAGGAAGCCATGATAGACCCGCTCGGGCCGGAGCGTGCCCGGATCGTGGAACGAGAGGACGTTGGTGACGAAGCCTTGCAGCTCCTCCTCGAAGGCCTCGGCGTCACCCCCGAGGAGGGCAGTCGTGAGGGCGGCGAGGTTGCCTCCGGAGGCGCGGAGACGCTGCTCCATCCAGCCGCGGAAGGTCGTGGAATACACGCCACGGACCTCCCGGTTGGGGATCGAGAGGCGGTGAACGAGGTTGCCCAGCGCGTCCGGCGGCGCCTCTTCGGCCTTGAGGTAGCCAGAGAAAACGAGGAGACTCCAGAGCGCGCTCGGGCTCTGTCGGATCTCGCCGAGCACCACGTTCTCGTCGAGCGTCACCTCCAGATTCCCCCCTTCGAGCAGCGACTCGAACACCGGCTGAAGCTCCAAGGCATAGAGCTCGAGCAGCTCCCGGACGAGGTCATTGGAGCTCGTGGAGAGCCAGTAAGGCCGGGGTGTGTCATCTCCGCGTTGCAGGTAGTTGCACACGGACCACGGGTTGTAAATGACCTCGCCGCCGAACACATACCCATTGTACCAGGAGCGGATCTCCTCCATCCTGTCGCCGCGGCCGTGTCTCTCGGCGAGCGCCGTGACCTCGGCCTCGGTGAAGCCGAAGCAGGTGTTGAACTGCGGTGCGAGGAGCGTGTAGACATCGAGGTTGTTGAGTCCGGAGAAGAGGTTCTCCTTGGCCACGCGGAGGATGCCAGTCACCACGGCCGTGTGGAGGTGGACATTGCTCTTGAGCCCTTCGCCGAGGAAGGTGCGCATGAAGTCGAGGATCTGGGTCGCATAGCCATGGACGTGACCCGCGTGGATGGGCTCGTCGTATTCGTCGATGAGGATGACCACCTTCTCGCCATGGTGCGCGTGAAGAATCTCCGAGAGATCGAGCAGGGCTCGTTCGAGGAGAGCGCGCTCGGCGGAGCCGCCCAAGATCTGCCTGTATCGCCTCGCCGCGACCTCGTCGAGCCGACCACCGTCGAGCACGACCTGGTGCGTCTTGTAGAGGTCGATGATCTTCTCGCGGATGGCGCCGAGCGTCACCTCGAAGGTCGCGCCCTTGCTTCCCTTGAAGTTGAAGTAAATGACCGGGTAGCGCTGGAAGTGGGCGCGGTACTTCTCCCCGGCTTGCCAGATGGACAGGCCCTCGAAGAGGCGCGAGAGGTCCGTGTCCTGCTTCTCGAACCAGCAACGGAGCATGGACAGGTTGAGCGTCTTGCCGAAGCGGCGCGGTCGAGGCAGGAGGAAGACCTCCACCCCTTCGCGGTCGATGATTTCCCGAATCAGCACCGACTTGTCCACGTAGTCGAGGTTGCGCTCTCGGACCTTGCGGAAGTCGTCGACGCCGATGGGGATCGAGGGGGGGCTCATGGACGGGTGCGGAGGGTAGACGGCGGGACGACGAGCGGCAAGGGCAGTTTCACCACCCGCCGCTGTATTGTGGCGGAGCCTGGCCCACCGTCTCGACAGTGCGCGGGTACTTTGCTCGCTTTTCGGAGGGGTGGATGCCTGTCACCTGAATTGAGAACAGGTTGTTGTCACCGAAGTCGAACAGGTACAGAAATTTGTGGCCGACGCCCATTCCAATGGCGCCGAGGGTCATCTCCAACGAGGTCCAATCCTCTGGATCGCATGGAGCCTCACCACCGAACCCGAAGTCGGGGACGATGGCGTCCGACTCCGTCCTGTCAGGGACCGCAAACTTCTGGTCCTTCTGATTCCCTGTCAGGTAGAAGGCGAACAGATGATCACTGTCCCACTGGAACGCATGGAGGATGGCGTTGCTGAGGTGGCGCAGCGTCTGGTTGGCTGTCAGCTCCACTGTGCGATGAGCCCTGCCGAACGAGGCTTTGAAGGCAAACGCCGTCTCCTTGCCGGGGAGCCCACCTTTGTTCCCCTTTTCGGGGAAGAGCGGGCCAAGAAAGCGCCGCGCCAGAAAGCGAGACTCAAACAGGCTGTCTTCTCTCGCCACTTTCCAGAGGACGGCGAGGGCTCGCTCGCGCAGGGCCTCTGCCTGCTCGTACAGCTCGATGAGCGCTTGCACCGCACAAGTTCGCGCCTCGGCGTTCGGGTCGGCTGTCATCTCCACCAGCATGTCCCACGCGGTGGAGTCAGGTTTTTTCGCAACCGCAAAGGCGAGGGCCGTCGTGCAGAGAGCTCGACGCTGAGCCGCGAACGTGTCCCGCGCGCGCCGCAGGGCCATCACCTCCTTCCAGAACGGAATCGATACGGGATCCGCAGCGTGAGCCACGACGGAGAGGAGATCTTCCTCCGCCCTGCCCTTGCCCGTCGCGCTCGTCGCCCATAGCCGCAAATAAAGGGCTTGTGCCCGCTCGACCTGCTTCGTGGACAGACCGTGCGCCTTGGAGAGAGCCACTCTCAAACGCAAGAAGTCCGGCTTGGGCTTCGCGAGCTCAGCCTCCATCGCCGTGAGCGCCGCGTCGGTCGCCTTTCCTGTATTCTTCGCCGGTTTGCAGAGCTCGTCATGAAAGAGCCATGTGGAGAGGGAGTTATCGTGCCACGACATGTTTCATCGGTAGCCGAGCCTCGGCCAAACTGCACCTGTTTTCGATGACCTGTCGGGCGCACCACCTTGCCGTCGAAGGCCACCGCGAACCGGTGCACGGGGGCAGCGCCCGCGGCGCGGAGCTCGGCGTCCCGAATCAGCACCGACTTGTCCACGTAGTCGAGGTTGCGCTCCCGGACCTTGCGGAAGTCGTCCATGCCGATGGGGATGCGAGGGGTCATGCGTGTCCGGAGGGTAGACGGGGGATGGCGAGTGGCAAGGAGCACGGCGTCCATCGAGCCGCCGTCGGGTGCTTGGAACGGTCGCCGGAGCTGCCCCGAGCTGCCGTCGGGTGCTTGGAACGGTCGCCGGAGCCGCACCCGAGTTGATTTCGGGTGCTCGGGTGCTCGGAACGCTCGCCGCGACCGCACCCGGGGGTGGTATCGTTCCTGATGATGGGCGTGCCCGACGAGCTCTCCTGGCTATTCTGGGATCTGGATCCACGGTCGCTCGACCCTGAACGGGATGCGTATACCGTCCTGACGCGGGTGCTCGAGCAAGGCCGCCTGTGCGACGTGGCCTGGGTGCTGGCGCGCTACGGTCGCGCGCGGATTCATGAATACTTCTTGAATGGCGCGAGCCCCGAGCTGTCGGCGAGGACGCTCTCGTTCTGGCGCGCGTTCTTCGATGCCGAGGAGGAAAAATGGCCAAGCGCACCGGACTTCCGGCGGAACAGCGGCGCACCCTGGCCCGGTTGATCGCTTGCTGGCTCTGCCCGATGCCGAGGTGGTCGCCGAGACAGACACCGCCCTCCGCGTGCGCACCCCCGACGGGCCGGTGGACGTTGTTCGCTACCCGTATCCTCTGCTGGAGCCCCTTCAACAAGGTCCCGAGGGATGCCCCATCGCCGGCCTCCGCGATCGCGCCGTCATGAAGCTGGCGGCCATTGCAAAGCGTGGCCTACAGAGCGCGATCCGTCGCTCCCCTCGGGACTCACGACAGCGCACTGGGACAAAGTGAAGGCGTTCTTTCGGCGCGAGGCACCAAAGGCGCTCGAAGCGCGGATGTGAGAGTTGCCCCCCACTGGCGCGCTGTCGCGCGCCTGCGCCCCCCAAGTCTGTGCTCGCGGGCTTCGCCCGCTGCGCGCAGCCGGGGGGCGCCCCACCTACCGAGGCACAAGGCGCGGCAGCTCGCGGCCATGGAGCGCGTCGCGTTCGAGGACCTGCTGGCCCGTCGCGGCGTCGGCTTGGCCCCTAATCGTGGCGAATTCGCCACAATTAAGATTCGGGTTGTGCACCCGCTCCCAGACGCCGAGAAACTCCATGGTATTGCGGTTGCGCAACCAGTCGCCGACGAAGAAGTCACCCTTTTTGGCGCGCAGCATCTCGGTGAGCGAGATGAAGTCCTGCTCGTCGCGACGCACGATGGCAACCGTTGTGGCTCGGTAGGAGGAGGCCGCGACCCCCCGGTGGAGTATCCGCTCCCCGATCGAGGTCGAAGCGACCCCCAGGTGGAGTATCCGCTCCCCGCCGAGGTTCGATGCGACCCCCTCTCTGAAGTATCCGCTCCGCACCAGCTTGGAAGCGACCCCCGAGGTGGAGTTTCATCTCCGCCGGGTCGCTCCGGGAATGCCTCTCGGGACACGTGGCGTTGTCGGCGCATGGCAACGAAACTCGCCGCCCAGCGGCTGGCTACCTACACCCCCGGTTCTGACCCGCTCGTCGTCGCCCCCAAGGTGATCACGAGCCTCGCGGCCGAGCTCGTCTCGTGCGAGCCCGAGCCTCCCCAGTACGACCCCGAGTCCGCCGAGAAGCTCGTGGCCCACTACCGTCCTCGACTCTCGGCCATCGCCCCCGAGCACCTCGATTTCCCGCGGGTGGACGTCGATGTGGCGGCGCGCGCCCTCCTCAAGGCCTACGCCGTCACCCAGCTCCCACTCGTCCTCGCGCTCTTTCAGCGCATCGCCACAGCAGGTCTGTTCGAGATGGACAACCTCGAGCACCTCCGCGGCCTGACGCTCGTGCTCCTGCACGCCTATCGCAAGGCCGACGGGCTCGGCGCCCTCCGCACCGGCGCCAAGATCTCGGCGCAGCTCGACCAGGAGTCGCTGGCGGTCGAGACGCGCATGCAGACAGTGTGTGAGCACTTCCTCGGCGAGCACCCCGAGGTCGGGCCGGTGCTCAAGGCCCTGAGCCCCGGTGTCGGCTATGTCGATCGGGCCCATGACCTGCTCGGATACGCGGATATCTACGAGCAGCAATTGGCCATCGTGTCGACCGATCCGGTGCACTTCCGCTCCACGGATCTGGCCGACGCGCGGCGGCTCGGCGGGCAGATCCTCAAGGTGGTGGACGCGGCGAGGTCGCCGGCTGCGCGCGAGGCGTTCGATCTGCTGCGACGGACCTGGACGCTCCTCGCGCCGCTCTACGCGGAGGTGCGCGAGGTGGGGCTCCACCTTCTGCGGCGTGATCCGGAGCGGGACACGCGCTTTCCGTCGGTGTATTCGGCGGGCCGCAAGGGTCAGGGGCGCAAGAAGGGCCCGCGGGACCGTTCGGTGACCGAGGCGCCCGGCGCAGGCGCCGCCGTGCCGCCTGTGCAATCCGCCGACAAGTGACTCCACGAGCCTGACAGGGTCTCCCCGATTCTGTCAGGCGCTTTTGCTCCCGCCGTCCAAGGCCACCCGAGGGGGGTAGCCCATCACAAAAAGGGGGGATTGGGCGCCCAGCGCGCACGCCCGGACGTCACGTTCGGACCCGACGCGATCCCGAAGATCCGCGCCAAGATCGCCGACGAGGAAGCCTCCACCCGCCGCGCCCACCAGGTCAACGACGTCATCGCCGCTGCGCGCCAGAGCCGCAAGCCTGGCTGGGACGCGGCCGCGCGTGTGCGGCTCGAGCAGCTCGGCCTCAGCGCCGCCGACATCGCCATCTCCACGAGCAAGAACCGCAGGGGCCGCTACCGCATCCGTGGGCGCGGACATCCAGAACACCCGAAGCGAGATCCAGCGGCCGGAGCACCGCATCGAGACCCTCGAACGCCCCGCCGCTCGCCCGGCGCGCGCCCCCGAGCGTATCGGCGAAGCGACCCTCCTCGTGGATCGCGCGCTGAACCGGATCCAGATCAAATTCGACGGGATTCCCCCGAAAGAGGCGCGTGCAGCGCTTGGTGGCGCGGCTTTCCTCTGGGCTCCGTCGCAGGGAGCGTCGCAGCGCACAAGCCTTCCGAGGGAGCGCACTGGAAGGCACTGCGGGCGCTGAATCAGATTTACCCGCAGAAGGCGCGTCCGCGGAGAAGACTGGAGCGATCTCGTGGAAGGAAGACGTGGTCCGCGAGTCTTCCACCCAGTCGCGGACGAACGACGCGACAACCCCGGCGCCGCCGAGGACACCGACGGGGACGCAGGGGGAAGCGCTCGTTCTATTGTGCGGGCTCAACAACAATCTCCGTGGAAAGTCCATCGCCGTCCAAAGTCAGCCGAAGGCGATACCGGTCACCGCACACGACTTCCGTCAATCTGCCCTGAACGTCATAGTGATACTGCAAGATAGTGCCATTCGGCAGAGAGACCCTCTGTGCGACCAACCCAACGCCCGGCCTTCGCGAATACAAGACCTGCGTTGTGGCACCATCGAACGATCGAAACATCGTCGGAAGCCCTTCTTCGTACTCGATGATCGATTCCCGACCGCCTTCCCGGCGGGTCAACCGGACGAGGTCGTCGGAGCCGTCCCCTGCGTACGTGTACTGCTCGCTCAGGCCCGACCCGGTTTGTACGGACGTGACTCTGCCCTCGCCGTCGCGGTTGACGCTCAGGCGCTCCTTGCCCCACTCCACCGAAGCTAGGCGCCCGGCGCCGTCGTCGCGCAACTTCGCTCGGAGGCCGGTGCCATCGTTGACTTCCGTGAAGCCCGTCCGGTCATCCCATTTCACCTTCACCCAGTCGGACGTTGATGCCGTGCCCGTGGGGTGCATCATGTAGCCAGTCATTGCTCCACCATGAGAATAGCTGGGTGTGAGAGCGGAGCTCTCGTATGCGACACTCTGGAGCTGACCCGATGGTAACCATGCGAATCGCGCGGCTACGTCATCGCGCGTGCGCATGGTCGTCACGCGCGCGAGAGCGTCTCGCTCGATTTTCCAACCAGCACCGCTCGGGGCTGTCCAATTCTCTTCCCGACCATCCTTGCGGCGCTCAACGATCCACGCTGCTCCGCCGGGCAGCGAAGCTGTTCCCCGTATACTGCCGCCCTCCGCATAGGTCCATTTCAAGGTCGAGCCGTCGGCCAGATGCTCCTCGACTGGCCGCATCGAGGCGTCAAACGCTGAGCGTTCACCGGCACCGCCTGCCGTCGTCACTGTCGTTCCGCTGGCGCCGATCGCGTAGGTGTAGCTCCGTTCGGAAGCCCCATCTCTTCGCTTCACGATCCGGCCAGTCGCGTCGTACTCGGCATGCATTCGTAGCTTTGAGTCTTGCCAGACATCGGTCACCCGGTTCGACACATATGCGTACCGCAGCCGGCTCTGCGGGCGATCCACATCAGAGAGGAGGGCGCCATCATACCTGTAGCGAGACTTGGCGCCGTTACTGCCAATTGCAGAGGCAATACGCCCTTCCGGGTCGTACTCGAATTGAATGGATGCGCTCGGTGAGCCGCCATCAACGTCTTCAACCGCTGTGAGCCGTCCCTTGCCGTCCCAACGGTATCGACGCGTACCGCTGCTCCCGCGCTCCTGGGTCAATCGGCCACGCTTGTCGAAGGCCAGCTCGCCACCGCCGTGCACCCAGATTGACGCCCCGCCGGATGCCAACGGAGCGAGGGCGACGGCATCCGAAGTCCGCGACGGCACCAAGAGTTGGGTGTTTCCGAGCTCGGGAACAGTCGCGAGCTTGTTGAACCAGGCGCTCAGCGTCTCATGGGGGCTTGTGACCTCAAAAATGAGCCTTCTCTTCCTTTGGCCTCCGCTTTCGACGCTCTGCCAGCGTTCTGCGAGGGTGGGCAAGTCGAGAGTCCATCCGCGCCCCAACTCGCCCAGCACATCGAAGAACGAGCTCCAGCGGCGCTTGAACACAAGTGGGTGACCGCTACCTGTCGGAACCTGAATGTCTCTTTCTTCGAGGACAACGGCCCCAACGTCCTGTGTCTCCGCGCCCGGCAAGGCGACCACGCGTGCGGGGCCATTCGGAAGCGAAACGTTCATTGGGCTTACGGCCGCGCTCGCAGGTAGGATCGTCGCGACTCCTTGCATCATAGTGGCGACGCTCGGGAGGCTGTTGCGCTTCACAGCCTCGTTCGGCGTCACGAGAGACACGCCCCCACCTACCGTCAGCGTTGAACCGTCGAGTCTCCTCTCGATGACGAGCCTTGGCGTCGTTGTCGGCATCGGGAACGGAGCCACTTTGCGTGAGCGAATCCAGGCCGGGAACGGGACCCCGTCATCTCGTGCCTTCTCCGCGACCGCGGTGAGAAGGGCGATACGACGAAGCTCGGCAAAAACGTTCACCTTATCGAAGGTGCGACCATGCCCCGCAGGAAGCCTGGACACCACCTCCTTTTCCAGCGCCGCATAGTTGCGCGTGAACCAATCGGCAAACGACTTCGCGTCCGGAGACGGCTGCCCTTTCGTTGCAGGAACAAGTTTGCCGGCGCTCAGGGTCATCACCTGCGTATTGACCTGAAGAGCAACGTCGAGCAGCGTAAGGGCTGAAGCTTTGGGCGCGGATGTCTCGGTGCGCTGGCCGGGAACAATCCAGAAGCGCTCCCAAACGGCTTTGCCCGGCGGCAGCGTCGCTCCAGGTGATGCCGTGTCCACCAAGTTCTGGTAGCCAGGAATGCGGGTATGGACGGGGTCACCTGAGATGTTGTCTTTGCCCAGGGAGTAAGCCTTCATGACGCGATCCGCTTCGAACAGAACCCATCCCACGTAGGTGCCAGCCGTCGCGGCTCCGTGCCGGATCAGGAAAGCGGCTCCCCTGGGATTCTTCGGATCGGGATCGATCGAGACAAGTGGCGCCTCCGAATACTCATACACAGAACGGAAGACGGTGGCCACGTCGTCCAGCTGCATCGACGGTAGCCGTGCGGATGTCGCGTCCTTTGCGATCAGGACAATACGACCGTTCTCGTCCAGTGCCACGCCCTGAAGTTGTCCAATCCCCTCCAAGGCAGCGCCCATCCCCGCCAACGCCACTCCCCCAACGTTGCTCGGAGAGCTCGGCCGAGGGGGGCCCGAGCTCGACTTCAAATACTCAGCGACTTTCGCCTTGACGCTGTCGTCCTGTGGTCCTTCGAGCGTTTCGCCATTTCGGTGAGAATACGTATTGATCAAAAGGAGTCGATCGCCTTTGACTGCCACAATATCAAGGTAGTTGGCCCCCTCGGCGCCCTCCACCCCGGGCATGGGCGGCAGACGCAGCTCTCCCGTGAGCTTGCCTGCATCGTCCCTCCAACCGCCACCCATGTGCGTGATGGTCCATCCCTTTCTTTGGAGCTCCAGCGCTACCAGGTGATTGTGAAGCCTGGTGTTCTCGGTCCCGTGGCGACCGGGCTTGAAGCCAGGTGTTGACGTCAGCCCGTACTGCGTGAAATCCCGCTTCGGTATCCTCACATAGGATATCTTCTTGTACTGCTCATACAGCGGGGTGCCCGTCTGCTTCGAGCCCGATGCGTCGACGCTGTTGATCGGATCGTTCCCGCAATAGGAGTACGCCGATAGATCCTCCGCGGAAATACCGGGGATTCGGATCTCCGGGTCGCGCTCCAGAAAGCGCCCTTGTTGCGGGTCGTAGGCACGAGAACGAGTGACGTACAGCTTCGCATCTGCATCATAGAAGATGCCCGCAAATCCCGCGACGAGAGAGGTACGCGGACCATCTCTCGGTTCCCCGAACGGCTCGTAGTCTCGCCGCTCCACAACATCCCCCTTGTCGTCCACAAGCACGCGGACGGAACCGAGGTTGTCGTGCAAGAAGAACCGCGGTTTGCCCCCGGTGACAATGCCAAGCGGCAGCGCGCCGTCCCAGAGATAAACTGTTTCGTTTCCGGTGGAGTCCTTCGAAAACAAGGGATGCCACCCATCTGCGGTTGGGTCCGCCAGAAACATCTCGTCGCGTCCAGCAGCCCTTCTCCCGATGAGGAGGCCTGTCGCATCATAGCGGTACTCCACTGTCGTGGAGCCGTTCGTAACCTTGGACAAAGATCCTGTGGAATCGTGCACGAACCTCCGTCCGTCCGCCACGCAGCCAAGGAGGTTGGCCGACCCATCATGTTCACAGGTCCCCGTACCGAGGCGAGTCAAGCGACCAGCGAAATCGTGCGAGGAGGTGATCTCCTTGCCGTCACTCCCCACCACGGCAGTTCGATTCGCTAAACCATCGTATTGGAAGGACGTTTTTCCGCCGATCGAGTCGCTTGCGGCCAGCAGTTGCCCCAGTGCATCGTACTCGTAAGAGATCACACGGCTGCTCGAGGGGGACTCCTCACGTACGGATCGCACCCGGCCATCCGGACGGCGCTCATAGGTGAAGCGGACGATGACGTGGCCCTTGGCGTCGGAGTGCTCGATCAACACGGGCTGTCCATGGATATCGAGTTTCCATGCGCTGCGGGTCCCTGTCGGCAGCGTGCGAATCACGAGACCTTCGGCCGCAGAGTAGGTGTATTTGATCGTTCCCCAAGGTGTTGACACGCTGCTCATTCGACCGAGGATATCGTACTTTGAGCCGATTTCGATCGAGCCGATCTTCATTGACTTGGGACGATCGAGGGTGTCGTAGGACAGGAAGAGCTGCGGCAAGCCTTCGCGGCGCACGCTCGCAAGCCGACTCATCGAGTCGTAAGAGAAGGACGTCTCCGAGTGGTCGAGCGCATTCCGGACCGGACGACCCTTGTCGTCAAACTCCTGTTCGGCACGAGTCCCGCCCGGGGTCTCTCGGATGACCTGGCGGATCTGTCCGTTCGGATGGAGCGAGTAGGTGCAGGTCGTGGGCTGATCGCCCGGATCCGTCGTCCCTACCAGCCGTCCGGATTTGTCGCGCTCGAACGACCACACGAGGGCGCCGTTTCCTGCTCCTCGGGAGGACGGTGTCTTGGGCGGCGTCCCAGAGCACGCCCCCAATACCATCACGACACCGAGCCAGAGCACGGCAGGTACCGCCTCCTTCGTTACCCACGTGAGATAGGGTGGCGAGGTGAAGTTCCCCGATGGTTTCATAGCCTTCCTCCTGAGTCCGGAACCGACAACGGACAGATGGTAGCCGATTTCAGCAAAAATCGCGGCCGGCATTCCGCGATGAGGGGGCCTGGGGGCTGGGGCGCGCCCGAGGTATTTGCTGCGGTAGCCGCAAGCTTGCCGCTTGTGCAGGCATGCATCGTGATAAAAGGGCTCCACGCATGGAGGGCATGATCCCGATCCCAGGCCAGCTCGTCACCGTCCGCCAGCGGCGATTCGTCGTCGCGGATGTCGCTGCGAGCGTTCTTCCACCCGATCCGCTGGCGCCCCTCGCCGAGCAAGCCCCGGAGCACCTCGTCACGCTCCAGTCCGTCGAGGACGATGGCCTCGGCGAAGAGCTCCAGGTCGTCTGGGAGATCGAGCCCGGCGCTCGCCCACACGAGCGAGCCGCCCTCCCGGATCCACGCCACGGCTTTGATGATCCGCGCCGCCTCGACGCGTTCCTCGACGCTGTCCGATGGGGCGCAGTCGCTTCCGCCGACGTTCGTCACCTCAACGCGCCGTTCCGCAGCGGCGTCACGATCGAGGACTACCAGCTCGATCCGGTCGTGCGCGCCCTCCAGATGCCGCGCGCGAACCTCTTGATCGCGGACGACGTGGGCCTCGGCAAGACCATCGAAGCCGGCCTCGTCGTGCAAGAGCTGCTGCTCCGCCACCGCACGCGCTCGATCCTGATCGTGTGCCCCGCGGGCCTCCTGATCCAGTGGCGCGATCAGATGCGCGACAAGTTCGGCCTCGAGTTCCGCATCGTCGACTCGGACCTCATGCGCGATCTGCGGCGGCGACGCGGCCTCCACGTGAATCCGTGGACGCACTTTCCGCGGCTCATCACGTCGATCGATTTTTTGAAGCGCGAGCGCCCGATGCGCCTGATGCGCGAGGTCCTCCCTCCAGAAGGAAAGCCGGCGTTTCCGCGGCGCTTCGATCTCCTCATCGTGGACGAGGCGCACAACGTCGCGCCCTCGGGCCGCGGACAGCTCGCGACCGACTCGATGCGCACGCAGGCGGTTCGAACGCTCGCGCCGCACTTCGAGCACAAGCTGTTCCTGACCGCCACGCCGCACAACGGATACACCGAGAGCTTTCAGGCGCTCCTGGAGCTGCTCGACGATCAGCGCTTCCACCGCGGGGTGAAGCCGGACAAGGTGCAGCTCGGAGCCGTGATGGTGCGGCGGCTCAAGAGCGAGCTTCCTCCCGATGATCTCGGGCGCGATCGATTTCCGAAGCGACGGCTCGACGCGATCGAAGTGCCATACACGGACGAGGAGCGCGCCGCACACGCGGACCTCATCGAGTACACGAAGCTGCGACGGCAGGGCGCGAAGAGCGAATCGGAGGTGTTCGCGACGGAGTTCGTGCTGAAGCTGCTCAAGAAGCGGCTTTTCTCGTCGCCAGAGGCGTTTCGCATCACCCTCGAACGGCACGAGCGCGTGATCCGCGAGGGGAAGCAGAAGAAGGTGACGCGCGAGAAGCCGGTGGGGATCCTGCGGCGCGAGGTCGAGGGCGCGGAGGAGGACGCGGCCAACGATGAACTCTTCGAACAGCGCAACCTCGAAGCCGTCGAGGTGACGAGCTCGGTGTTCCGACCGCTCTCCCCCGAGGAGGAGATCGTGCTCGCGCGGATGCTCGCTTGGGCTCGCAAGGTCGCGCTCCGCAGCGACGCGAAGGCGCGCGAGCTGATCCGTTGGCTCCACGACACAGTGCGGCCGAAGGGCATCTGGAATGACCAGCGTGTGATCCTATTCACGGAGTACCGCGCGACGCAGAACTGGTTGTGGGGATTGCTCGCGGCAGAGGGACTCACGAAGGACGATCGGCTTCGAACGCTGTTCGGCGGAATGCCGACAGATGAGCGGGAGCGCGTGAAGGCGGCCTTCCAGGCAGGCCCGGAGGTGTCGAGCGTGCGCATCCTGCTCGCGACCGACGCTGCTTCCGAAGGCATCGACTTGCAGAACCACTGCTCGCGGCTCCTTCACTACGAGATCCCCTGGAATCCGAACCGAATGGAGCAGCGCAACGGCCGCGTCGATCGTCATGGGCAGCGCGCGTCCGAGGTCCGGATCTTCCACTTCGTCGGGAAGGGCTTCAAAGAGAACGCACACGGCCAAGGGCGCGCGCCCGGCGATCTGGAAGGCGATCTGGAGTTCCTCATGCGCGCCGCGCAGAAGGTCGAGCAGATCCGGGAGGACCTCGGCAACGTCGGCGACGTCATCGCGCAGCGCGTGGAAGAGGCGATGCTGGGCAAGCGTCGCGATCTCGGGGATCCGGAGAGGAACAACCGGCGCGCCGACGCTGCGAAGGAGATGCTGCGGTTCGAGCGCAAGCTGAAGGAGCAGCTCGAAAAGCTGTATTCGCAGCTCAAGGAGAGCCGCAACGAGCTGCGTCTCTCGCCCGACAACCTCAAGGCGGTCGTCGATGTCGGGCTCGAGCTCGCGGGTCATCCGCCGCTCGCCTCGGTGGAGGTGCCAGGACGAGTGGGCCAAGGCATGGCGACAGCGTGGCGTGTCCCCGTGCTCGGCGGCACGTGGGCTCCATGCGCCGAAGGTCTCGTGCACCCTCACACGCAGGAGGTCCGGCCGATCACCTTCGACCACGATCTCGCGGCCGGTCGCGACGATGTGGTGCTCGCTCACCTCAACCATCGACTCGTGCAGATGTGCCTTCGCCTGCTGCGCGCCGAGGTGTGGGTGCCAGAAGGTCACGCGAAGCTCCATCGCGTGTCGGCGCGCGTCGTGCCCAACGATCATCTGGAATTCCCGGCGATCCTCGCGCACGGACGGCTCGTGCTCCTCGGCGCAGACAACGCGCGCTTGCACGAAGAGGTGCTCGTGGCGGGCGGCATCCTCAAGGGGGGGAAATTCTCCCGTCTGAACGTGACGCAAACGCAGGCGATCGCGCAGGCGGTGCGGAAGACGAGCGCCGTCGCCGTGAGCGAGTCGACGACGAAGGACCTCGCGAATCGATGGGAGCCGAGCGCGACGCCCTTGATCGATGCGTTGCAGAACCGGGCGATCGACCGCACGAAGTCCCTTCGGACCGCCCTCGCCGAGCGGGCCGAGAAGGAGGTGGCGGACATCACGCACGTCCTCGAAGAGCTCCGCCGCACCATCGAGAGCGAGCTCAAAGCAAACGACGCGAAGCCGGACGCCGGGCAGCTCGACTGGCTCGCATCGCTGTCGACCCCCGAGAAAGAGCAGCTCGAACGAAACCGAGACTCGCTGTCGGCGCGCATTCAGGCCATTCCCGGTGAGATCGCCCGCGAGACGGCGGCCATTCAAGCCCGCTACTCCAACATCAGCATGCAACTCTTCCCTGTCGCCGTGACCTACGCCGTCCCCGAGCGGCTCGCCAGGAGCTGACCCGATGTCCGTCGCTCGTCATCATGCAGAGTGGCTGTCGCTCGTCGAGGTCTCCGGCCCTTTCCTCTCGATGATGGTGTTGCTCCGGGTCTTCCCGGAGGGCCTCGACAAGGGAGAGGACGCGAGCGAGACGCGGTTTCGCCTGGACGCCGCGCACGAGGAGTGGCTCGACAACCAGGGCAGTCTCTCCCCCGATCCCGCCATCCACCGCGCGTGGCTCCGCTACGTGCTCAAGGACATCCTGGAGATCGACAGTGGCTTGTTCGCAGAGGGCCAGTCGATCCCGCCCGAGTGCTCCGTCCTCGTCGCCGAGCACGGCGAGCGGCTCGCCCCGACAATGGCCGTGGTCGATCCCCCGGGCCGCCCGACCGCCGGAAAAGCGCGCGTCCTCATCGACCTGCTGCCTCGTGGCCAGTCTCTCGACAGCCCCCTCTCCGGGGCCCGTTGGAAGGCATCCCCCGCGACGCGCATGATGACGCTCCTCCACGGGGCAGGCGTGCGGCTCGGCCTCGTCACCAACGGCGAGCACTGGATGCTCGTGCACGCGGCCCCGACGGAGACGACCACGTATGTCTCGTTCTACACAAGCCTGTTCCTCGAAGAGCCTCTCACACTTCAAGCCTTCCAAAGCCTCCTCGGCACACACCGACTCTTCGGCGTCCGTGACGAGGATACGCTCGAATCCCTGTTCAAGGAGAGCAGCCAGAACCAGCAAGAGGTCACCGATCAGCTCGGCTTGCAGGTCCGCCGCGCCGTCGAGGTCCTGATTCAGACCTTCGATCGGATCGACCGAGATTGTGCCCGAACGCTGCTCAAGGACGTGAGCGAGACAGTCCTCTACGAGGCCGCCGTCACCGTCATGATGCGCCTCGTGTTCCTCTTCGCCGCGGAGGAAAAGGGCCTCCTCCTGCTCGGGGATGCGCTGTACGATCAGCACTACGCCGTCTCCACGCTGCGCGACCAGCTCCAGGCCGCGGCGGACGCGCACGGCTCCGAAGTACTCCAGCGCCGGCACGACGCGTGGTCTCGACTCCTCGCCACGTTCCGCGCAGTCCACGGAGGTGTGCGCCACGAAACAATGCGACTGCCCCCTTACGGTGGCTCGCTGTTCGATCCGGATCGTTTCCCCTTCCTGGAGGGCCGACCGGCGGGCAGTCGTTGGCGAGATGTCCCAGCGCATCCCGTCGGCGTCGACAACCTCACGGTGCTCGATCTGCTGAGCTCCCTTCAGCTCCTGGAGGTGCGCGTGCGTGGCGGCGGCCCGGCGGAGGCGCGGCGGCTCTCGTTCCGGGCGCTCGACGTCGAGCAGATTGGCCACGTGTACGAGGGCCTCCTGGACCACACGGCCAAGCGCGCGAGCGTGCCTGTGTTGAGCCTTTCGGGGAGCAAGGGCAAAGAGCCCGAGATCGAGATCACGAAGCTCGAAGAGCTGCGCGCCCAAGGGGAAGACAAGCTCCTTGCCTTTCTGAAGGAGGAGACGGGCAAGTCGGAGTCTGCCCTGAAGAAGGCGCTCGCCGAGCGGCTTTCGAAGGAGGATGCGCCTCGCTGGCAGCTCGCGTGCGACAACGATCGGGCGCTGCTCGGTCGAGTGCAACCGTGGGTGGGTCTTGTCCGGAAAGACACGCACGACCGACCGGTGGTGTTCGGGGCTCATGCCGTGTACGTCACGGAGGGCCAGGAGCGCCGCGCGACAGGGACACACTACACCCCGAAGAGCCTGACAGAGCCCATCGTCCAGTACACGCTGGAACCGCTCGTGTACGAGGGGCCTGCGGAGGGGTGGCCCAAGGAGAAGTGGAAGCTCAAGAGCGCGCGAGAGATCCTGGCGCTGCGCGTGTGCGACATGGCGATGGGCTCGGGCGCGTTCCTGGTGCAGGCGTGCCGGTATCTCTCCGAGCGGCTCGTCGAGGCGTGGGAGACGGCCGAGAAGGACGCCGGCGGCAAGCTGGTGGTGACGCCGGAGGGCGCGCTGGGGACAGGCAGTCCGACCGAACGGCCGCTGCCGAAGAACGAGGATGAGCGACTGGCGATCGCGCGGCGGGTGGTGGCGGATCGGTGCTTGTACGGGGTAGACAGGAATCCGATGGCCGTGGAGATGGCGAAGCTGTCGCTGTGGCTGGTGACGTTGCAGAAGGACCGGCCGTTCACGTTCGTGGACCATGCGCTGAGATGTGGGGACTCGCTGATTGGGCTGACGGATCCGGCACAGATCGAGCACTTTCACATGGATCCGGTGCGAGGAAAGAGACTGCACGGAACGCTGTTCGAATGGACGAGAGCGTGTGGGCCTGCACTTGCAAAGGCGATCGAACTTCGTAGACGGCTGGAGAGCTTCTCGGTCGAGACCGTTAAGCATGCCGACGAGAAAGGTCGGTTGCTTGCGGAAGCCGACGCAGCTATCGTCGATGCTCGGCTCATCTCGGATCTCGTAGTAGGTGCCGCCTTGGCGACCGCTACCAAGCCCGAGAACGCGCTCGATGACGAACTTCTACGGGTGAGTGCGCTTCTGGCGGCGGCGTTCGAAACGCACGCTCAAGAGGAGCGGGCCGCTCGAATGCGTGATTTGCGCATCCGAGCAACTGCATTGTTGAATACAGGCAAGCAGGCACATCATCCAGAACGGCGGCCTTTCCATTGGGTACTCGAGTTCCCTGAGGTTTGCGCGCAGGCGCCGCAAGGGCGCTTCGCTGCCCTGGTTGGCAACCCTCCATTCAAGGGTGGTTCGCACTTGGCGCCAATGCTCGGGGACGACTACAAGTCAGCACTGGTGCGGCACCTGGCGAACGAGATTTCCGGTATCCGAGGTCAGGTGGACCTGAGCGCCTACTTCCTGCTGAGGAATGTGCAGCTCGCAGGAAGCCCGGGGACGCTGTCCTGCGTTGGTGTTATTGTCACAAACACAATAGCCCAGGGAGACACCCGTGACGCTGGTTTGGGGCAGATTCTCGCAAGACCGGATCATGTCATCTTTAGAGCTGAGCGAAGTCTCAAATGGCCAGGGAATGCCATGCTTGAAATATCAATGCTCTGGCTCGCTCTCGGCCCGACCACCATGACACCCATTCTCAACGGGGAGAGTGTGGCAGAAATCGACTCGCGGCTGGACGCCGTCGCGAGAGCTGGCGCATCGGGCGCTTCGGATGCGTTTCGGCTCATGGCGAATCGGGGCAAGGCTGGCACTGGAGCGAAAATCTACGGGAAGGGTTTCTTGATGCAATCGGCTGAAGCCATTGCAAAAATTCGAGAGATGCCACGAGTCGCCGAAGTTCTGCTGCCTTACTGGAATGGTGAGGAACTCAACTCCGTCGTTGGAAGCATTCCCCCTAGGTTCGTAATCCATTTTCGTCGCTGGCCACTTGACCGCTCAACAGGTGAGGTCGGCCCGTGCGCGACGGATTTTCCGGACCTTCTGCGAATAGTTGAGGAACGAGTTAAGCCACAACGTGACGCCCTGCGCGGCGACTACTCTGTTGCCAGATCTAGACGCGAGAACTGGTGGAAATTCTCGAACGATGCGGAGGAGATCTACGCCAAGCTTAGGGCGTTTGATCAGTTTCCGGCCCGTTCACGCGTCTCCGTTCTACACATTGTGCGCATGGCAAGTCCAGATTGGGTTTGCGATGAAGACACGGTGGTCTTCGCGGTTGAGGACTTCTGCGTCTTGCAGTCGGCCCTGCATGAGGCGTGGATTGATAGGTTCTCATCGACAATGCGTACAGATGCCCGCTATACGGTTGCCAATTGCTTCGAGACCTTTCCCTTTCCCTTGAATGTCACCCCCAAAGACGTTCGCGATAGCTTCTTGTACACTCGTGAGGAAATTACGCGAGGTCGAAAAGAGGGACTCTCTACACTCTATCGAGCGATGCACACGCCGTCTTGTCGTGAAGGAGATATTATACGCTTGCGAAACAGTCACGTCGTGCTGGATCAAGCAGTAGCGACCACTTATGAATGGGGCGACATTGACCTTGGTCACGGTTTCTACGAGACAAGGCAAGGACCCCGATTCACCATTAGCCCCACTGCGCGCCAACGCTTGTTGGAACGCCTTCTGAAGCTTAATCATGCGCGTCACGCTGCCGAGGAGGCCCAAGTGGTGCTTGAGACGAAGGCAAGGAAGGAGGGCGCCAGCGCCGCTGTTCCTGTTGAAACGCACGCACCCGTCGAACAAGGTGCCTTTGATTTCGGTGAGATGGTGACTCCTCGGCCCAGTGCCGTCCGACGGGGGCGACGCCCTAGAAAATCATGAGGCTGTCTCTTCCCAGCGGATCACCGGGTGAGTTTTCGGTGTATCTAGTCGCTTCCGATGCCGATGTGGAGGTCCGTCTCACGCTGGAAGCTCATCTCGCGCCTCTCGCCGAGAGTGCCGTTATCGACCTGTGCCACGCGGCAATGCTCGAAGCCGGGTGCGATCTGAGTAAGGAGGTGCGCGCACGGCTCACCGCCGCCCGCATCGTACTGGCTTTGACGACCGCGAACCTATTGAGCTCCCCCGAAGCGATGTCGCTCTTGGGGCATGCGCTCGCCTGTGGGAAGTTGGTCATTCCGGTGCTCGCGAGGTCGTGCATCTGGGAGGAGACGCCACTTGCCTCCTGCTTGCCTCTCCCCGTCAATAGGCGGTTCATCTCCCAGCATGAAGACGAGAGTGCTGCGTGGACGGACGTTGCGCGCGGCATCGCAGCGATCGCGAGAGACCCTGAAGCCTT
>Ga0268298_10000929_pt1 | contig 36347 bp, 37 predicted proteins | sample WWTPWeurt_MetaG_FD_194462 | JGI IMG/M metagenome (GOLD analysis project Ga0268298, IMG submission 194462) | Activated sludge microbial communities from WWTP in Nijmegen, Gelderland, Netherland - WWTP Weurt | ecosystem: Engineered > WWTP > Aerobic digester > Activated sludge | place...
GCCACGGCCAAGGAGCTTCTCGGCGCCAGGACTATCGATAATGACACGACTATCGATCATACTAGCTACGTTAAACGCAATGCGAGTTGGAACGTTTGCCTTAATGAGACCAGTGATGACATTAACTGAGGGTCGCTGCGTTGCGAGGATCAGATGAATACCAGTAGCACGTGCCATCTGAGCGAGACGAACAATTAGATCTTCGACTTTGGTTGGGGCAGAGAGCATGATGTCTGCAAGTTCATCGATCACGATAACAATGTATTCCATGGCGGTAAAGCCTGAGAGCTCATTGTATTCTTCCACATTTCTAACTCCGACCTCGGCGAACATTTTATAGCGTTTATCCATTTCCTTAGTTGCCCAAGTTAGGGCAGCAACTACTTGGTCGGTATTAGTGATGACAGGAGTTAGTAAGTGAGGAATGCCGTTATAACCAGTTAACTCTACCCGCTTAGGGTCTACCAAAATAAAGCGGAGTTCCTGAGGAGAGTTTCTGAACAGTAAGGTGGTAATGATTGTATTAATACATACTGACTTACCAGAACCAGTTGACCCTGCAACTAGGACATGTGGCATCTTTTTGATATCAGCGATAATTGGTGCGCCTGAGACGCCGAGACCCAATCCGACAGCGAGCCGAGACTTTTCTTTTTTCATATCGGGATGAGTCATGATCTCTTGGAGGGTGACGTACTCGGGTGAGCGGTTCGGGATCTCTAGTCCTACGAGGTTACGACCAGGAATCGGGGCTTCGATACGAATAGTTCCAGTCGGAGCGGCGAGAGCGAGCGCAAGATCAGTTGAAAGTCCTTTGATTTTACTGAGTTTAGTCCCTTCGGCGATGCGGATGGCGTATTGCGTAACTGCTGGTCCACCATTAACTTCCATAACTTTGGCGCGGATACCAAAGGAGTCAAGAGTGCTCTCGATGATACTGGCGTTTTCTTTGATGTCGCCACGATCGGCTTTGGCGCCTTTTTGGGCGGAGAGCAAGCTCAGGCTTGGATATTTCCAGATTTTGGCAGTACCATCTTTAGCGCTAGCAAGAGTAGTCTCAAAATCTGGGCCATTATTTTTATCTTTGGGTTTGGCAGCTGGTTTTGCGCTATCGGCAGGAGCACTTTGATTAGTACTGGGAATATTAATCTTGGTTTCGGTATCATCCTGGAATAATGGTTTACTTGCAACTTTTTTGACTGGCTCACCAAAATCATCTTTTTTGGTAAACATCCAAGAGAATATGGCTTGGATACTCCCAAGTAATTTCATGAAGCCCATTACTAATTCTTCGAGGGGAGTATTGGTAATAATCATTCCACCGACCAGGATAGTGGCGCCAGTAATAATGCTAGCGCCAGCACTACCAATAAGAGCACCCAGTGCCTCTTTTATGATGAGACCCAACTCACCAGCCTCACTTAACCCAAGCGAACCAATGAAAACTAAGAGACCACCTAAAAGAAGGCTCGGGGAAGCGATCGCCCATTTGAGCGACATCATCATAAGCCCTATTGAGATTAGAAGAAAGGGTAAGATTAACATCGTCCAACCGAAGGCTCGAAATAGTACTAAATACAGGTTACTCAGAGCTGGACTACTGCGGGTAAAGCTGAGCATAACCACGGCAGCGCAAATAAGAAAGAGAATAGAAACGACGCTATATACAATTTCTTTGCGTAGTTTTAGTTTGAATGGATTTTTGCGACGACCACGACGAGACATATTTGACGTAAATCCTAAATTCGAAATCCTAAATTCGAAACAAGTTCGAAATTGAAAATCGAAAGCTGTTAGTAACTAGTTATCAATTATTATAGGTATAACCAGGGGATTTTTACCATACTCTTCGAGGAAAAGTCGGCTCACCTCCTTGGCGATCTTGTCTTTACTATACACCTTATCTCGACGGTCGTCCTCAGTACGGAGCGTTGCCCTGAGCGCATTCTTGAAGCGTGATAAGACATTCTCTTCTATGTGGGTGATGATACCCTTGGGGATAAAGTCGACTTCTAGCTCACTACCAGACTGAGTAACAACAGTGACAACTACCCCCTCTTGGAACATGGCCTGCCGATCGGCTATCGGCTTGTCGCTCCTGGCGATCTGGCCTGATTCGACATAGATGGTTCGCAAGGGGATCGGGTCCCCTAAATGAACGGTACCCCCTGGCTCGATAACTAGAGGTTGGTTTTCACTAGCTAGAATGCGATCCTGTGGAATCCCCATCTCGCGGGCAAGTTTACCAAACTGAACAGCATGACGGTGAGTGCCGCCAGTACCCATTACGTACTTTGGTTTAGTAAAGGCCATGAGCATCTTGATCTCGCTACTACTAGCATGACCAGAGACGTGGAGGTCGTCGGCAATATCACTATAAGAGACACGCAAACCTTTGATACTCAACATGTCTATCAAACGATAAACATTGCTTTCATTTCCAGGAATAGGATCCGCTGAAAAAATAACTTTGTCGCCTGACTCCAGCTTGATCATTTTATGGTCCCCGACAGCAATCTTTTCGAGGCTACTACCTAATTGACCCTGACTTCCTGCAATAATTAAACATTGTTCATCTTTGGGGATGTCCTTTAATTTCCTTTTATCTACAATTAACCTTGGTGGGATTTTGAGGAAGCCGAGCTCGGCAGCAACTTTCACATTTTTTTCAATACTATAACCAACGAATGCTACTTTGCGATTATGTCTCCTGGCTACCCAAAGGGCTTGTTGGATGCGGCTGATATTACTACTCATTGTAGTTACCACCACACGGTTTGCATTGTCTCTGAATTCACGCTCAAAACTCTCTTCCACACTTGCTTCTGAGAGTGAATATCCTGGTTTTTCCGACCTTAAACAATCTGATAAAAGTAAGGTCACACCTTCGGCGCCTGCTCTAGTCATGCTAGAAACATCGGGCAATTCTTGACCGACAGGAGTCCAATCAAACTTGAAATCTGATCCATGATAAACATTGCCGTGAGGAGTTTTGATAATTAAATGTTTAGTATCTGGGACAGAGTGAGTGACTGGGATCATTTTGACTTCAAAAACGCCAAGTTGAATGGGCTGGCGATCACCAATGACGTTAATCATCTTAGTATCTAGGCCGTAGTCTTTAAATTTTTCGCGTAAAAAACCGGCAGTTAACTTGCTGGCATATATCGGGATCTGACCTCCCAATTGTGGGATGACAAAAGGAAAACCACCAATATGATCTTCGTGACCGTGGGTCACGACAAAGCCGCGAATGCGACTGATCTTGTCCTTTAAATAAGTAATGTCGGGAATTGTTAAATCAACACCAGGAACTCCCTCTTCGGGAAAACCCATGCCACAATCGACTATAAAAATATCAGTTTCTGACTCGTACACATACATGTTGTCATGAACATTGGGCATCCCTCCGAGTGGGATCATTTTTATGGGTGTATTTAGCATAATTTTTCTTTCATTAATATTTAAAAGCTACTACCTAGCTGCTGTTGATAAGCGGTGTCATCGTTACCATAATCACAGAGATCAATATTTGTAATAGAACTTCCGGCAGAGATCTTTATTGCTTTTACAGTCTTTTTATCGGTATAGTAGCCATAAGATAAACCTCCCTGCTCATTCAGAGCCTGAAAGCGGAGTTTATATTCTCCTGGACTAAGGATTAGAGTGTAAGAGTCTGTGGGATTTTCTATTTTTTTGAGTGTACGCTCATCGTTGGTAGTGTTTTTGGCAATGATTTCGCCAGTTTTTCCACCATCTGGAGATGCACACAATTTGCCAGCAACGGTTCCCAGCTCACTTCGTTCTGCCTCCTCAGAATTAGTGAGAGCAAAGGATTTGTAGAAAGTTTCAAAGTTGATGGCAGCTGAATTTTTGGGCATTTTCCACAAATTTTCATCTTTAATGCCACCATTGCTTAGCGCGTACACGAGATCTTTATTTTTCAGTAGTACAACAACCGTTTCCCAATCAGGTTGTGAGGGAGTGGTAACAATTATTTTTTGTGCTGTGCTATCAACTGTGTGTTCGATCGTTTCGATTTTTTCATTACGATCACTAAATTGGGCACCGATTTTTTCTGCGATCGAGGCAGTAGTGGTCTCAGGGGGATATGTGTTTATAGTCCAGATAATATCTTCTCCCGAATTTGCTGGTCCAAAACCTACGAACTCACCCTCAACCTTTCGCCATAATGCGGGATACTTGATGGTATAGCCTTTTTCTTTATTAGTGTATAGAGTCCACTCAGGCAATACTTCTTGGGTAGAATCAGATTCAATGCTTGACGATTCAAGTTCTCGACTTTGTCGCCAATAAAAGAATATTCCAGTAATCATAAAACCTAGAACAAGTATTATTACTATATTTGTAATTACCCATTTGGTTCGTGAAGGTTGGATAGAAGATGTAATTTGTTTGTCCATTTAGCCCCTTTCTAATATGCTTTCATATATTGTTTGTAGTTAGTGATATCTACTTTGACGGTAGCAGTCTTCCCTTCAACAATCTCGCGTGCTACTCTGCGAGTCAGTGCAGCTAAAGTACGCTGAAGTGTACGAATACCTGCGTCATAACCTAAGGGGCGAGCAACAACAGGCCAAACAGATTCGTCGATAATCAGCTGAGAGGGTAATAATCCAGATTCTTTGAGTGCTTTGGGTAGCAGATACTCGCGCGAAATATGAATTTTCTCCTCGTCGGTATAAGAGGGCATTTGAATGAGTTCAAGACGATCTAAAACAGCGGTAGCAACGTTAGTGGTATTGTTGGCGGTAGCGACAAAAAGAACCTGTGATAGGTCTAACGGGAAATCGAGGTAGTGGTCGAGGAAACGGTTGTTCTGGGTCGGATCTAATAGCTCAACTAAGACACCCATAATATCCGCACGCTCCTCAGCGCCGACACGATCGATTTCATCTAAGAGAATAATGGGGTTCATACTACCTGCGTCACGCAGAGCTTTAACAATATGGCCTGGCTCAGCCTCGGCAAACAAACGAGACTTACCACGAAGATCCTGTGCACTACCCAAGCCACCAAACGGAATACGGGCAAATTTACGACCGAGCGTTTCAGCTAGACTGTATGCAAAAGTGGTTTTACCAGTACCGACTAGACCAACTAGGAAGATGGCAGGGGCACGCACGACCTTTTCACCCCCCTGATCCATGCGAAGTTTGATAGTAGCTAAATATTCGAGGATGCGATCCTTGGTTTCCTGCATGCCATAGTGGCTCTTGTTCATGTTGGCAGCAGCCTGGACAATGTCGAGTTTGTCTGTAGTCGTTACCCCCCAAGGGATACTAGTAATCCAATCGATGTAATGACTAATACGGTCGTACTCGGCAGAGTAGACACCGGTGTTGATCATCCGGTTTAGCCGTGAGAGCATTTCAGAAGCCTTATCTTTTAGATCCTCGGGCAGCTTGGTAGCATCAACTTTAGCTTTGAGTTTAACTAGTTCTTCTGCAAAATCTGTTTGAGCAATAGTGTCCATGTTTTTAGTATACCCTATGGCACGATCCGAACGAGCATACCCACATCGCTGTGATCATAAACTTCTTTGGCATCTTTTTCGCTTAAGGCAATACAGCCACCAGTTAACTTATCTCCGATCTCGCGATCATGACTATAAACTTTCTTCCCTTTGACCAAGCTGGTATATGCCTTTTCATGAAAGCCTAGGTAGGCCCCGACATCATTAGCGTATTCAAATGCCATCCAATATGGCATCCATGCATTGTAGATTCCAGAAAAAGCGAGAGGGGCCTTGTTCATGATATGAAACTCTCCTACTGGGGTTGGGTAGTCTAGTCCTGTTGAGATGGTGTAGACCTTGGCAAGGCTACCGCTTGCGAAAAAATATAGCTTTTGTTGCGAAATATCCACCTCAATATATTTACCTGCTAACTCACCTTGACTAGTGGGACCGTCATCGACACCTAAAACGCGTGGAGTCGTTTGCAACCTCAATCTCTCGGACAGTGCGCTTCGAACATTGCTGGTAGTTGCACCTAGGTTAAAATATTCTTTTTGTTTTGGCGTAAGGCGAGGGAGAATGAAGTTGAGCAGCAAGGGCTCATCAACACCAAGAGGAACTGAAAGATCTAGTGAGGTAGGCATAATAATGCGGCGGAGTAGTTCGGGAGGGAGAGATAGTTCAGCATCACGACTACCATCTTTTAGGGTGATGGATAGTGAACTCCGATGGACAGTATTAAGACGTTTGTTATAGAGTTCGACTCTGGATTTGTAGCGCGGAACTAGAGTGTAGTTAGGGGTGATTGTTTGGTGACTTTCGGTAGTACTACGTAAGTTAGGGAGTGAGGCGAGATTAATTTGGTAATCGTTGGGAGAGCTAGTAAGAGTGACGGTGCCTGCAACCGGGCTGTAGCTAAATGAAGGCTCGCCAAGGTCACTACTCGGGATGATGACTGAGTCACCCTTAACATCAAGATCTCTGATCTTATAAGTAGTGGTAACGTCAGGTAGTTCAAAAGTGACCTCTGGGTCAAACGGAGTATTAGCTGATGCGTTATAGGTTTTGATAAGTTGAAATGTAACAATTGCAACAAAAATAGTACCAGCAAGTACAGCTATAAGTAGTGGATGATGTTGCTTCATGGGTTAGTTGCGGAAGTGGTAGCTGGGGTGGGTGTGGCATTAGCACTGATATTATCTGCGAACGTTTTGACTATTGAGTCCATTTCTTTAATGATATTTATGTCGTATTTGGCTGGTACATAGTAGACGATGCCTCCAAAAAGTGTGGGGGTGGCAAAGTATGGAGAGTTGGATTCTTTTTGACAGAAGTAGAATGTAGATTTTTCTCCCTGATTGAGGTTGAAGTACCTGCGCATTATTCCTTTGGTGGTTGTCTCAAATTCAGTGTATTCTTTGGTTCTAAGATCACCTGAGCTACCAGTAAAATCAGGACTGTCTTTAAATAGGCATACCGCGCCACCGATCGCGGCTTGGGTCACGCTAATTTCATAGTTGTTGCGGTAGATGCTGACAATTAGATTCTTATTTTCTGATTTTTCGGTGACGGCCCAAGACTGTGGATGGGTAAAAGTGAAGGAATTAAATGTGATTCCATCTACCTTGCTGGTAGTGTAGGACTTCCAATCGGTCCCCAATTCTTTCGTAGTAGTTAATTTAAAGGTAGACAACACATTTCGATATTCTTTGAGCAAGCTCTCGCTGCTGATCGCGTTCTTGCCTCCAGCTGGAAGGAGTCTAAAGATATAAATCTTATCCTGAATCTGAGAATAGGTAATGACGGGCTGAACACTGGTTTTGGGCCAACTTTCAAAGCGTTCGATACCATCATAATCCCCTACCTTTACCGGGTTCGTTTTACTACTACTTCGGCCATCCTGGAGGGTGCCAAAATATTCTTCGAGATTATTTGTCGTGGCTTTGAAACTTTCAATCTCCATAAGCGCTGGATCGCTAGTTTGGATAATCAATTTACCAGTCTGGTCTGGTGAGGTCTCGACCACGCTCCATTTTGGAGGCAGAGCAATGCTATAGAAATGAGGAGTGTTGGTATAACTAACGTATCCAGGAGGAGCATCGGTCTGTTCACCATTAGTTTTTGGAGTGGAAGGGGCGCTACTCTTGCTAAAAAACGTAATGCCTAATGCGAGCGAGACCAAAATAGCGGCCACACCACCTAAAATATAGGGTAGCCTGTTGGGCTTTTTGATTTCAGACACTGGGAGAGCGGGAGTAGTTTCGAGGATTGGCGCAGTCTGATTTTGAACAGGAATATTTTCGGTCATAGCAAAATTGTACTACAGATAACTTTAATAGACTGTAAATACGCGTGTATCTTCTTTGACATTGCCCCTAAAGTCTTCGGCGTGGACTGTATAGGTGTGGTTGGTTCCGACTGCGGCAGTGATACAGCCATAGGGATTTTCGGAGGTACGATTTGACCATGTACCATCATCAATCTTCCACTTACCCCAAACATCAGTGTAGACAGACATATTATCCTCAAGATTAATCCAGCGCATACAAGTCTGTCCGTTGATTGTTGTGGGACCATCAATGGTAAAAGTCGGAGGGATGCTTTCTGGCAAGATCTTGAAAGTAAAGATGGCTTCATTATTGCTGTAATTACTTTCAACTACGCCACGATTCTCGTTGTAGACAATCTTAATGGTGTGCGTCCCAACACTGCGCGTTTTAGCATAATAGGTATCGGCAAAGTGAAAGTTGGTGGTCGAGAAGACCTGTTGTGTCTTGGTTTGTTGAAGTGAGCCGTTTTCATAAATTTTCATCTCGACTGTATCGCCCGCTATTGCATTGTTAACTGCAAACTCAGTCGTAAACTTCATCTGAGGATAGTTTTGGTTTTCCACAAATTCTGTCACTCCTGCACGATTATCAGGGTCATAGTACTGGTTCTGTGATTTGAGATAGTAGTCGTGGAGGGGTTTGGGTGTGGGTGTTGGGACTAGAGAAGGAGTTGGCGTCACCTTGGGAGTCGCTTTTGGTGTCACCACGACTATTGGAGCGGTGCTAGCAATGGGTACGACAATGCTTGGCTCAGCTATTTGTTCTTCTTGAGTTGTGGTTGAGACGGGGATTGAGGTTGACTGTGGAGTAGAGTTAGTAGATTCGTAGCGATCGTATGATCTGTAACCTATCGCTCCAGATATCAGTAATGCAACTCCAGATCCGATTAAAAAATTGCGAGATATTGTCATAGAGTTGATTCTGAGTCTATAAATTTGAAGGTTGAGAGGATTTCACGATATATCCTTTCTTCTTCGACAAATTTTGGGTCCAGATTCAAGTCGACTGAGATAAAACCAATATCCTTGTAATCAAGATGACTGATTGTCACACACTCTGATCCTGGTTTAACTGTTGTACCCTTCATGTAGAATTCGCTACGATTACATATAATTGTGGTTTCGACAGTATTGTTGCCAAATTTATCGTGAGTAGTGGAGGTGATGTGATTAATATAACCCGTGTTCAAATAGTTAATACTGAGCCAATAATCGAAATCACTTTCCATAAAAGATAGTTGTTTGTGAAATGTTTTGTTTGAATTAAAAATTCCCCCGTTTTCATATTTCCATTCTTCCGGATATTCAAAAGAAAAATAACGATCTCTATTATGATATATATTCCATCTATTAGTTACATTTTTGATAGTTAATTGTTCTGTAAAATGAGTTCCAATATTGGTGATACATGTCGAAGGAAAAGACTCCTGGATAACGCTCCCTTTGGCCGCGACACATTCGTCATAGTTATTTATTAATCTAAGTGATTGATATTCCGAATATTTTTGATAGCCAACTATTAAGAGAATGAGAGCGACTGTGCAGTAACCTATCACTTTTAATTTCATTATCATTTTAGTTTAGCAGAACTGACAAAAAAGCTCTCTAGTTACCCAGAGAGCTTTTCTTTTTACTTTGTAATTACCTAATTACTAGTTTTAGCGACGAGGACGGAAACCTCCGCGGTCTCCACCGCGACGATCACCACCAAAACCACCGCGACGTGGGCCGCCAAAGCCACCGCGTCCACCGCGATCTTCCCTTGGAGCCTCAGGTTTTAACTGGTCGAGTGGAACCATGGAGAGATCGACTCTACCCTGGTCGTCAACTCCTTTGACCCAGACGTGGACAGTGTCACCTTCTTTAACTAGACTACTTGCATCCTGGACATACTCAGCGCTCATGCGAGAGACGTGGACAAGGCCTTGTTTGCCGGGGGCAAACTGGACAAAACAACCATAGCCTTCGACACGAGTTACGGTACCATCATATTCTTCACCAGCCTCTGGGATGTGTACCATTCCCTTGATCCAGTTGACGGCTTTGTCCATTCCATCTGGATCGACGCCACTGACAGTGACTTTGCCAACACCGGTTGAATCGTCGATATCAACATCGGCACCAGTCTCACTCATGATGAGTTTGATGTTTTTGCCGCCGGGACCAATGATCTCACCGATTTTGTCGGTCGGGATCTCGAACTGGACGATCTTGGGAGCGTATTTACTCAATTCTTTACGAGGTTCAGGAATAGCTTTGAGCATGACGTCCATGATCTGCATCCGAGCGTCTTTGGCCTGGGCTAATGCCTGGGTCAAGACTTCGAAGCTGATACCACTAACCTTGATATCCATCTGGAGAGCAGTAATACCATCTCTAGTACCGGCAACCTTAAAGTCCATGTCGCCGACGTGATCTTCGATACCAGCAATGTCTGTTAAAACAACGCTCTTTTTACCATCGGTCATAAGACCCATGGCGATACCGGCTACTGGTTTTTTGAGTGGGACACCGGCGGCCATAAGAGCCATACAGGAACCACAAACAGAAGCTTGGCTGGTACTACCATTACTACTCATCACCTCAGACACTACGTGAATAGTGTAAGGGAACTCGAGTTCGGAGGGGAGCATGGGGACAATGGCACGCTCGGCGAGCGCACCGTGACCAATCTCTCTTCGACCTGGAGCACCAAAACGACCTGTTTCGCCTGATGCATAAGGAGGCATGGCATAGTGGTGGATGTAGCGCTTGACTGTCTCTGTCTCCATGGACTCGATGATCTGACCGAGAGAGGGTGCACCGAGAGTGGCGATAGATAAGACCTGAGTCTGACCACGCTTAAACATGGCGCTTCCGTGTGGGCGAGGAAGAATATCTACCTCAGCAGCTAATGGGCGGATCTCGACAGTCTTTCTGCCATCAACACGAACCTCTTCGTTGATGGTCATGGCTCGAGCAACTTCGGCGAGGGTGTCGTGGACGATCTCACCGAGTTGTTTGCCATCTAGTTTTTCGGCGTATTCGTCTTTGAGCTTGGCAACAAACTCTTCGATCAAACCATCCTCAGATTGAGGACGCCCTAGTTTTGCACGAATATCAGCGCGGATTTTGTCACTCACTTCTTTGGCTAAGTCAGCGGGAATTGTCTCTTTGGTTTCGAAGACTAGTTTTTCTTTGCCTACAAGCTTTCTTAGCTCTTCGACCACCACAATGATTTTTTTGATCTCTTCGTGAGCAAAAGCGAGAGCTTTTAAGGTATCTTCTTCGGTTACTTCATTGGCACCGGCTTCGACCATGACGATCGCTTCTTTACTACCAGATACAACGAGGTCAAGTTTAGATGTTGCGCGTTGTTCGTAAGTGGGGTTAGCGACAAACTGCCCATCAATCATACCGACGCGAACGCCAGCAATGGGACCTTCCCAGGGGATGTTACTGACGTGGAGTGCGGCACTAGTTGCGACTAGTCCTGGCATATCGGCGTCGTTAGCGCCATCAGCAGAGAGAACGGTTGCAATAACCTGGACGTCCCTTTTGACGTTCTTTGGAAATAGTGGGCGGATAGAGCGGTCGATAATGCGACCCTTAAGAACGGCTTCATCACTGGGACGACCATCTCTTTTGACCCAGCGGCTACCCTTGATTTTGCCACCGGCATAGAGCTTTTCGGCAAAGTCCACAGAGAGTGGGAAATAAGAGAGAGTGGTGTCGCTCTTGCCCATCACGGTTGTGACGTGGACGACAGTATCACCATAAGTTACGAGAATAGCGGCGTTAGCCTGCTCGGAAAATTTTCCGTACTCTAAAATAAGATCTTTGCCGCCAACAGTGGCGACTACTTTGGTACTTTGCATGAGATTTTTTAACCGGACCCCTCGTTATTTAGCGAGGCCCAAGGTCTTGACCAAGGCACGATAGCGGTCTTCGACGCTAGTTCTCAAATAATTGAGAAGTCTGCGACGTTTGGAGACCATTTTCAGTAAGCCGCGGCGAGAATGATTGTCCTTTTTGTGAACCTTCAAGTGCTCAGTGAGCTCCTTGATCCGCTCAGTCAAGAGGGCAATCTGCACCTCGGGAGATCCAGTGTCTCCTTTCGTTGTTGCAAATTTTTTAATAATTTTGGACTTGTTATCGATTTTTAGCATGGTTTTTTGACTTATGTGTTAATTAACTTGATGTATTGTAACTTACGCAAAGCAATCTGGCAATGGCGAATTAATTGGTTGAGCCACCCTTATAGATTTTTGGCTTGAGCCAATCGGCTTGAGGTTCGGCGACGGGCTGAGTAGGTGTTTCTTCGATTACTGGTCCGTTATCAACTATTGGCATGTCAGCCACAATCTTGGCCTGCTGAGGAACAATGGTTTTAACCTGACGTCTGGCGCCAGTACGATAGAGAACAGCCAAAGCTTCAAAGGTGTCGGCGGTCATGTTGGGACTACTGAGGTTATCGGTGCCGGCCTCGATACCAATCATTAAGTTGTTGGCAATATCAACATCCATGGGAAGGGTTAATTCTTTAAGCAGTGCTGTTACTAGCTCACTATTACTACTAGAAGGATCAGTAATGTTGATCGTGCCAAAGCTACCCACCTGATTACTAATGTTGGCAATAGTCGATTTGGTAAAGAGTTCGACTTCTTTTTCGGCGAGACTACCTACATCTTTCAAGTCAGCGGCGCCGATCACGATGATGAGGTCAGCAACTGCGCCAGAGTAACCAAAGACAATGTCTTTTTCGGTGACAGGCTCTGCCCCTTCCCTAGGATTAATGATAAGGTTTAAGTGACCTCCCTCGGTATTACTGGTTACTTTGTCTACCCGATCCTCGGGTACGTTTAGGGTAATTACGAGGTTGTTGCCACCAATATCGGTTTTAACTTTGTCGAGGGCTACTAAGTGTGAATCACGGACAGTCACGGGGTTACTGGAGGCAACGAGTACTTTTTTACCAGAGCTTTTGAGGGACAAATAGAAGGCAAGAGCGGCAGCGATACTGTCCTGGTTGGGGGCGGCAGCAAAGGTGATTAAAACCGAATTGATCTCTTGAAGTTTGGCTTTTAAGGCGTTTAGTTGATCTTGCATAGTTATAAGAAACCTCGGACTAATCTTCAGTCTTAATTTTCTTATAGGATATTATAACGTCCTTTTCTCTAATGTCAAGATTGGGAGAGAAGAGAATACCACATTCTTTACCTGCTTCGATCTCTTTGAGTTCGGTCTTGCCTGTACGAATGTTTTTGATTCGAGCTTCTTTAGTAACATCCGTACCTCTTTTGATGTGGACAGTGTCCCCAATGCTTAGTTTGCCAGAATCTACTCTAGTGCCACCAATGTGGTCACCGTTAATATCAAAAACCTTGATTATTACTCCAGTTCCTAATTGATCTTCGTCAATGGTGGGCTCCATGAGACGGAGGATCTTTTTCTCTAGATATTCGAGGAGTTCGTAGATGATTTTGTAGGATTTGATCACTACCCCCTCAAGCTCGGCGAGTTTGACAACACTACTAGGGATGCGAACAGCAAAAGCGAGGATGAGCGCACCAGTTGTTCGAGCTAAAAGAACATCACTTTCAGAAACGTCTCCTGTCCCGCTTTCAATAACTTGGATTTCATCGGTAAAGCTACCTCTCAAGGCTTCGAGTGAACCGAGAGAGTCGGTGCGGACGATGAGCTTGAGTCTGTTGGTCGGCAAGTTAGAGAGATCAGCGATTCGACTTGTCGGCAGGTCGGAAGAGTCAGATGATATGGCAGTAGAAGTAATAATCTCGCCAACTTTTGGGGCAGTGTTGAAACCTAAGAGCTGGACGGGAGTACCAGGAGTTGCCTCCGGTATCTGGGTGCCAGCATAGCTTATTATTGAGCGAATCTTAGTGGGTACTTGACCAACAAAAACAGTATCGCTGGTTTTAAGTGTCCCCTCTTTGACGATCGCTGAGACTAGGACTCCTCGCTTCATATCCAATTTGGACTCGATAATTGGCGCAACTATGGGTGAATTTTCATTGTTTTTGAGTTCTTCGAGCTCGGAGAGGAGGAGAATGGTCTCGAGGAGCTGATCTACCCCGGCGCCAGTTTTGCCGGAGATTAAAACAAAGGGAGTATTGCCACCGTAACCTTCGACGAAAACCTGATGCTCAGTTAACTGAGCTTTTGGTAGCTCAGGATTAGCCTGGGGTTTGTCGGTTTTGTTGATCGCGACAACAAACGGAATTTTGGCGGCCTGAATATATTTAATACTTTCGGCGGTCTGAGGCATAACGCCATCATCCGCGGCAACGACTAGCACTGCGATATCGGCAACATTTGCCCCGCGGCTGCGCATCTTGGCAAATGCGGCGTGACCAGGAGTGTCGATGAAGGTCAGAGGATGATCTTTGTAAACTGCCTGATACGCACCTATGCTCTGGGTGATCCCGCCGGCTTCTTTGGCTGCCACATGACTACTCCTGATGTAGTCGAGAAGCGTGGTTTTGCCATGATCAACGTGGCCAAGAATCGCTATGATTGGGGGACGATTGTTAGTCACGAAAAACCTCACTTTCCTAGTACCACGTCGGGCGCTAGATTATTTGTTGTCAGCCTCACGTTCTGCAGCGAAGCGGGCAGCTTTTTCAGCCTCCTCTTTTGCCATGTCGGCCTTTTTGTAGAAACGAGCAATAGCTTTGCCAGTTTCGACGAAAGCGCGAGGATCTAGTTCGTCGATGGTTGCTTTGAGCGAGTCTAGTTTGGCTTCGAGTTCTTTGACAGTGGTGATTTTGAGGTCAAGCAGTGTATTTCTAACTTTGCTACCTAGACCAAGCTTGTCAATCTCAAACTCTTCGTCACCGGTGACGGAGTGAACATCACTCGCAGTCGTACCTTTGATATCAACTTTGTAGCCTAGTAGCTTGGCAGCTAGGCGAGCGTTCTGACCACCGCGACCAATAGCTAATGAAAGTTGGTCATCTGGAACTGTTACTGTTACTTTGCGCTTACTCTCATCAATGTTTACTTCGAAGCCTTCGGCGGGAGCGAGGGCGGCTTTGACGTATTCGACCAAGTTGCTACTGTATTCGACGATGTCGATTTTTTCACCGTTTAGTTCGTTAATGACTGCTTGAACGCGAACACCCTTTTGACCAACACATGAGCCTACTGGGTCAATACCATCTTCGGTGCTTTTGACACTGATTTTGGTGCGATGACCAGCCTCGCGAGCGATAGCGACGATTTCAACACTACCCGCACCAACCTCAGGGACTTCGCGGGCAAAGAGTTCTTTGACTAGCTCAGGGGCGCTGCGACTAACGATGATGGTTTTACCTTTGTAGGTGTCTCTAATTTCTTTGATATAGACAGCAACTCTTTGGTTGAGACGATAGAACTCGTTAGGAATGGCTTCGGCTTGAGGCATCATGGCCTGACCACGACCGATATCGATCACGACGTTGGGGCCATCAAAGCGGAGGATCATACCAGTTACGAGCGAACCCATCTTGCCTTCGTAGTCGGCGATAATGGCGTCTTTTTCGGCTTCCCTGACTCTTTGCATAATAACTTGCTTGGCGACCTGAGCAGCGATGCGACCGAAACCAGCGGGAGTGGCATCTTTACCATCTTTGGTAACAGTAATTGCACCACTTTCTTCGTTTATACTAACTTCATAACCAACGAGCGCCTCTTCTTCGGCCAGGCCAAGATCTCTTTTGAGAGCAGCAAGGATAGCAGTCTTAATGGCTTCGATTACCATTTTTGGATCGATGCCACGCTCGGAACAAATCTGATTGAGAGCTAACATAAATTCTGATTTGACTTGAGTCATATGTACTCCTTTGGAGTAAAGATATTATTAATAACAAGGGTTCGATTTGGCATATATACATAAAAAGGTGGGAAACCCACCTTCAACATAAAAATACACTAAACCTTAATGGGTATTGTAGCACAAACTCAAGTTACATTTTATTCTAGATTTGAGAAGTCTTCTTCAAGGATCACAGTGGCGTTCAGGTCGCTCTCAATGCTACTAGAGTCAGAGCTAGAGGAAGTGGGGGGGATAGAATCGAGATCTGAATCTGGGAGAGCTGAGCTTGTGGGTGATGCTGTGGGGGTAGCGTTGATTTCGGACTTCTTGGACATTTTGGAACCCAAGGTACAGCCACCCAATAAAATTGCGGTAGTGAGGATTAGAATAAATTTGTTCATTTGACCTCCTTCAGTACGTTTTTGAAGAGAACTAGAGCGTCTTTAAAAGCAGTTCTAGCTTGGTTAGCCAGATCTCGGGCGGCAACTGCTTCGACTTTTTGTTCTTCGAACTTAGCGGGGTCGATAGCGCGAAAAGCAGCAACTGATTGAGCACCAAGATTTTTTGCTGATTCAAGTTTAGTTTTGGCTTCTGTTAGTTTGGTCTGTGCAGTGCTGACGTCTTTACCAGTTGATTTGAGAGTGTCTAGTCTAGTTTGGAGTCTAGCTGCTATCCCACTTAGGCGATCGTAGTAGAACTTAAATCGTCGTTCTAAGCGGTTGGCGTGGTTTTCGGCAACCACACTTCTTACCTCTTGGCGATTTTCGGCTCTTAGCGCACGCATATCTTCACGGTTTTCTTTGACTTCTTCTCTGACTTCTTGACGATTCTCAACTCTTGTCTCGCGTAGAGTCCTATCCTCTTCAGCATGAGTTGTTGAAGTAGAAAGAATGAGAAGTAGTGAAGCAAGTATGATTTTTTTCATGATTATCCTTTCTTGGTCTAATTTCTGGAAACGAATATATCACGCAATGACTGAAGAAAAGCTGAAAGAGACTGAGATATGTAGTCCCAAAAACTAGTGGTGCTCTTCGGGGCGGGGGTAGCTTCGGTGACCTCTGCCACAGTTAAACTCTCGGTGGTTAGCCTGACATGGCTCTCAGTGACAAATTCCGCCTGGTCCGGACGCTTTCTAGTCGTCTCGTCGGCAGCGAGCGCTATAGTGGGCACAGAGAGGAAGATAAGAGTTAAGAGTATTAATACTTTATATTTCATAGTTTAAAACACAAATCGCTCGAGCCAGCGTTTAACTGGGTTGGTCTCGCCTGACTTTGTTTCAACCTCACCTGTTTCGGCTGAAACCTCGTTCTCTCGTTTAAATTTAATTGCAAAACCAAGAATCCGGCGCTCTTCTTCCTGAGTTACTCGATATACGGCTTCACCAGCCTCATTCTCGGTTAGCTCGGGAGTTTCGCCATCTTTAACCAAGACTCCTTTTTCTTGGAATTTGGCGACTGCCTCATCAGGTAGGACTGTGACTACCCGACTACTACCATCGGGTTTGGTGACTATTAACTTATTGTCTTCGTCAACGGTTAAACTGAAGTCTGTTCTTGCTTTGACTTTTTCTTTGATAAGTTCGAGTTTCTGTTCACGATTTTCGACTCTTTCCTCTTTCCTATCCTCATTCTGCACTTTCCGCTCTTCTTTTAACTCCATCACGCTCGGCTTGATTTCAGTGCGCTCCCCTCGCTCGTTTTCTACATGCAAGGATTCACCTGCTTTGAGCTCAACTTCTTTGTTGGTGACGCGGCCCAGCTTATCTTTAATTTCTTGTTTTAGTTTAAACTTACCATCTTCAGATTTAATTTCTAGTTTAGACTTGATTTCATTTTTTTCGTTAGTTTTTTTACGTGCTTCAATCTCTCGCTCTAGCATTTTCTTGTCTTGCTCTCGCTTCTGCTCCTCACGTTTCTTCTCTTGCTCCGAACGGTTAGTAGAGGGTGACGGAGAGGAGGCGACAGATTGATCATTACTATTTCTTTCATCGTCTTTTTCGACTTCGTCCTTAGAGTCGTCATCACCGAGCACTGAACCATCAATCGAGATCAGGGTGCCGGAACGGTCATAGAGATAGTCGGCACGTGCAGGTAGGGCTAATATAGAAAACGCCATAAGGCTAAGAACTGTAACTATAGCTGCTTTTTTCATATTTTCTCCTTAATATAAGTTAAAGGTACTGCTTTGTTCATTTTTGTTGCCACGAGTGTCGGTCATGCGCACAGCATATGAGTGGGCACTGCCAGAATTACCCTTGAAGCAGTAATCTGCCTTAGGTTGTGGGACCCAGTCCCCAGTGTCGATTTTGTGTTCGATTTTGAGATCTTTGACTTCGGTTACGTTGTCGTTGGGATAATTTAGCAAGAAACAGGTGCCATTTTCGTTCCAGTTATAGGGGCCAGAAAGGGTAAAGTTGGGGGCGATGTTGTCGGCGAGGTTTTTATAATCTAGCCTCGCTGTGTTGTTGGCGTATGTTGCTTCACCGAGTGATTTGGCGTTATTAATAGTAAGCTCCAACTTGTGGCTACCGATACTGGAACTCACATCATGACAGACATCATATGTTTTGCCAGCTTCAACCTTAGAGTACTGAGAGAGAGTGCCTTCAACCAAGATTTTGTCGTCTTCCCTGAGAGTGTAACCGAGCTTACTACCCTCTATATCTTGGTTGCTAACAACATGGAAACAGGTAGTCACTTTGACTGCCCAACTAGCCCGAACTTCGTCGAATTCGCCGATTTGAATACTACTAAATTCGCGGTTAATCACGCGTCCATCACCACTACCATCATCATAAGTTTGCTTAATATGGGCGCTTGGGTTGCCAAAGCGCACATCGAGGGTGGCATTGCTGGTAACAGGAGTAGGTGTTGGAGATGTAGAGACAGACGGAGAAGGTTTGGGAGTGGCAGAAGCAATGGTCGTGGGTTTACTACTAGCTTTGGCGCTAGGTTTAGCACTAGTTTTGGGACTGGCGCTGGCGGTTGCAGTACTAGTCGGCTCGGCAGTGGGACTAGCGATCACGGTAGGACTGGGTGAGGGGGTGACGCTAGCGACTTCTTTCTTGAGCTTTGCGAAGTAGTACAACCCTGCCAGGACAGCAGCAAGAATGACTACAACAACAACGCCAAAAAGAATGGGGAGGATTGGCGAGGTCGACTTTGGCTTGCTGACTGGTAATTCGGGAGTGGTATCTGGCTCGGTAAGGAGAGGAGGCGGCATGACTGGAGTTACATTTTGCACACTAGGAGCATCGCTAGAATAGTTGTCCATGAACACTACTATAGAGCACTTGCGAGTTGTTGTACAAGATCCTTCGCTCTGCGATTTAATTTCTCGGGGAACATGACTTTTAGCTTAATATAAAAGTCGCCACGAGAGCTGCTGCGCAAATGCTTTATCCCCTTCCCGGTTAAGCGCATGGTGGTGCTCGGCTGGGTGGAGGGGCGAATCTTAATAGTTAAATCACCATCAAGAGTAGGGATCGTGGTCTCACCACCGAGCAAGGCTAGAGTAAAGGGAATCTCGTGGAGCAAGTAAACATCGCTCCCCTCTCTTCTAAACTTTGGGTGATCTTTGACACTAATGCTGACGTCAAATTCGTTGTATCTAATGCGGGTGCCGTCGTCGGCTCCAGCGGGGATTTTGACCGTATAGGTTTTACCTTCATGAATAAAGCTTTTTTCTACCCCGTGGACAGCGTCCATAAACTCGATGGCGAGACTGTAGTGAGGTTTTGGTCTATACTGAGATCCAAATGGATTCTGCCCACCAAAGAAGGACTCAAAAATATTGAAGGGGTCCTGAAATCCACCCTGACCTTGATTGCCAAAGAGATCTTCAAAGCCCCCGCCAGAACTGTAGGTATATGTGAAGGGGCCGGAGCGATAGGACTGGCCGCCGCCAAAACCACCAAACCCCGCAGATGGATCAAACGCAGCGTGGCCAAACTGGTCGTATTTGGCACGCTTTTCATTATTACTTAAGACTTCGTAGGCTTCATTGATCTCTTTAAACTTGGCCTCTGCCCCCTTATCTTTGTTGCGATCGGGGTGCCACTGGAGGGCCAGCTTGCGATAGGCACTCTTAAGTTCTGCCTCACTGGCAGACTTATTTACCCCAAGGATATCGTAGTAGTCGCGTTTGGTTGCCATATGTGACGATTATAATGAGATCTGTAGCAGATGACAAGGGAGAGTGCTAAGTATCCTGAAGAGTGCTCAGACTTGCAATGAGCGCGTAATCTGCGGGTGATAGTTCATGCATATTACAGAGGTCAATGGCCTCGAGAATACTGCTTAACTTTTGAGCTTCTGCTTGTTTGTGGGGATTTGCACTGCGGCTGCGCCAGGCTTCATTTAAAACGGGTTTTTGAGCAAGCAAATAGCTATGCAATTCTTTTGACCGACCATCGGTAAGGCATCTTCCATCAAATATTGTCACCTTACGTATTTATTAGACAGTTTTTGATGAATAAGGTCGATAAGTTGGTGATGTGTATTTACTGATTATAAAGAGTTAACTCGTATGAGCTATCGGTTTTGGTCAAAATGGTATGAGAGGTGTGGTCGACTTCGATAAAGGTCTCTTTGGCAAAGAAGCCAAAATGGTCGCGTAGGATAGTGTGAATATAACCTGAGTGAGTAATTAAGAGAACTGTTTGATTGGCATGATTAGCTGATAAGTGAGCCAACATCTTGGCAAAACGAGTGTGAACGTCGCGCAGTGATTCTCCACCTGGAATCCGCCAATCTGGGTCGTGATGGTCGAGGAATTTTTCCCACTCTTTTGTTCGATTAACTTTGAGCTCGTGCATGGTGTGCTCAGCAAAACTACCAAGATTGCGTTCACGAATAAGCATGTTGGGAGTGGCGCTGATTCCGAGAATATTGGTTATGATCTCGGCGGTTTCGGTAGTGCGCTTTAAATCTGAATAGTAGGCAGCATCAATGGAATAGTTTTTTAGTTTGGTGGCAGCGATATGAGCGTCCAACCTACCCTCTTCGGATAAGCCAACATGGTCGTTGTCCCAACCCATGAGACGGTTAGATTTGTGATCGGTGCTATTGTGAGGAGTGTGGCCGTGGCGAACAAGGATGATTTTGCTTGGCATGGCGCGAATTATATACTAATTAGTCGAGTGGAGTTTGCGGATAGTGTTTTGAGTAGCTGGGAGGAGATTTGGCAGCAAGAGAGCATCGCGCAAACTAAACCATTTGGCTTCTTGGATTTCGTTGTTATCAATAGTCGGCTTATCATCTCCAACTATGTGACATTCACATTGGAGCGCTACAAAATGTTTGGACTGGTGAAATGCGGGATCGTTGATAAATTCGACAACTTCGATCACCCGACCAAACTTTACTACTAAGCCTAACTCTTCCTTAACTTCGCGCGCCACAGCGTCTGCTATTTGCTCACCCCACTCGATGTGACCACCCATCACTACCCATGACCCTGGCCATTTGTAGGATTTGACTAGCAAAATCTCACCTTTTTGATTGTAGATAAAACAGCCAACTACGATTTTGGGAAATTGCTTCATCATATTTACTAATATAGTCCTTTATGCGGGGACTGTAAGAGTACCTGTTAGTATCTGGCGAGTGATAAGTTGTGGATACCAATCTTCATCAGGAGTTAAAGGATGCCATTGAGCATCTAAACTTATAGAAAAACCGTTTACTTGACTACACTTTCTTACTAAATCTGGATTCAATGCATGATATCGATATTTAGGTTTATAAAATGAGTTAATGTGCCTAGCTTCTTCTTCATCTATGGACCTAAAAGTTGTCATAATTACCCCACCTGGTTTTAGCAATTGTGCGATAAGCGCAAAGATTGTCGTGATTTCTTCAGTGTGCTCCAAGACATCTTTGATGTGTACAGCGTCGAATGTACCTTGCTCTAGTGCCAAATCGTTCATTTTAGAAACTTTAGTTGCTCGTCTTACCGAGGATAGAGCGTTCGGAGCAGGATCATATGCCACACAAGCGCCATATTGAGAAAGCCACTCTGCATATAACCCAGCGCCTGCACCAAAATCTAAGAAGCGAGGATTATTTCCACCCGCGTGGTATCTGGCCGCGTGGGTGAACGTTGCCAAATGAGTTTCGTATGAACCAACGAGTGTTGGTGTTAAACGGTAATCATAATCTGGAAATCTTCGTGCCATCGCGGGATTATATCAATAGCTATAGGTCTTTTCAAGAATTTATTAGGAGCTAGGTCGTACCGAACTGTCGATCGCCAGCGTCCCCGAGTCCTGGGACGATATAGGAGTGGTTGTTTAAATGGTCATCGACAGAGGCTGTGGTGATTTCGACATCGGGATGGATTTGATTTAAGTTTTTAATTCCCTCTGGGGCGGCAATTAAACAAACCATTTTAATTTGACCTTTGGGATAAATTTCCTTGATTCGCTTTATGGTTTCTTGAGCACTGCCACCGGTTGCGAGCATAGGATCGAGGATTAAAAAGACAACATTATTGCCTTGGTCTAAATATTGGAGATCTTTGAGATCATAATACCAATGGGGAATGGCAGTCGCCTCGTCTCTCGCCATCCCCGCAAAGATGGTGGGCGCATTGGGGAAAATGACTTGAGCTGGTGTGTGCATGCCAATGCCTGAGCGAAGAACAGGAATTAAAACGATTTTGTCTAGCAAAGTATAGGTGTTGATTGTTGCAAGTGGAGTTGTTGTTTCAGCTTTTTTTTCTTTGAGATTGGAGGTGGCGGCGTAGATAAGGTGAGGAGTAAGTGAGTAGACAGCAGCGCGGAAGGTAGGCATGTCGGTTGTTTTGTCTCTAATTCGGCGGAGCGCGTCACGGACTAGAGGGTTGCTAACAATGGTTACTTTTAGGGATTTGTTGGCGCGCGCTGATGCTAAAAGAGCTAGCTCGTCGTATGTAGCCATGAATATATTCTAGCTTAGTTAGCAAGTGTGACGTCTAACGGTTATTTCAGTATGACTAAACGCTCTTCGAAAGGGTGTAATTCTGGATGATTCTGCCAGAGAATATCACACCTTTCACTGGTGCTGAGAGTGGTTCGAGGATGCATAAATTTATATTTTTCTAGTAATGAGAAAGAGCGAGTTAGGTCGACAGTTACTTGTCGAGCGTTATGTTCGTCGAGGAGAGACAGTGCTAGCCAGCCAACACACTGCTCAAGAAATGCCCCAATTACTAGAATGTCATTCTTCTGCGCAAAGTCCTTCAAACGATAGTTGTATCTTTTTTGAAGGTAATTAATCATGGAGTGCTTATTCCCGCTAACCATGCCGTTGTCACGTATTACTTCCTCACCATATTTTTTGGTTTCGGGAATATCTGATTCAACGAGACAGAGTTTTAACATATATTGAAAATAATTAAGATATTAAAATATGTAACTCAAACCAACTTTGTCCCTGGCTTCTTCGACAGTTGCATAGAGGACTGTGACTTCTTTGGTTAAAACATGTATTAATTGTGGCGCTTGTTCTGCGAGATGCGCGATTCCAGAAATTCTACTAATTTCGTCTGCAAAGAAAATTCCTGGGACGTAGTCTAATATCTCTAAACCATTAGTGGCTACAAAATGTGTGGTATACCATCTTCTTTTGCCGACTTTAACCTCTATCTGCTTAGGAAAGAAGTTGGGTGGCATCGGAACAAGTCGTTTATCAACTACTGCACATAGCTCTAGGTCTGAAAGAGGTAGAGGACGATTACCCTTTGCATAAGCAAGCAGATCTCTAGCGTGGGTCGTTAATCCTTGCTCGATTGCATGTGCATGGTTTGAGAACCATGATTCAAGATTTGTTTTCATGTCGTGAATTTTAGCAGTAATGGCAAGAACGCACTATAAGATAGTTGACATTACAGTAACTGGAATGTATATAGTGCCGGTATGAGCAATAATTTGATGATTGGCGAACTAGCCAAAGAGACTGGACTAACCACCAAGACGATCCGGTTTTATGAGGAGATCGGGCTGATTAAAAGTGCGGAGCGAGTAGAGAATGGGTACCGGAGTTACCCACACGAAATGATCGAGGAGCTACGGATTATCAAGACGGTGCGAGACCTGGGCCTACCCATACCTGAGATCAAAAAGTTAATGATCGGGTGTGGTGAGGGAGGATGCGCACATAACCAAGAATATCTCGCAAATGAGATCAAAAACTATGTAGTGATATTAAAAGAAAAGATAGCACAGCTAAATAACCTAAAAAATAAATTAGAAAACCTAAAGGTGGCGATCTGCGACTGTGATGACCATGGAGAGTGTAAATACTGTTGCAACGTACTCGGACAAATTGCCCAAACGGCGAAAGGAGGTGAAGACAAATGATCAAAAATAACGAAGGTTGTACTTGTGGTACATGTGATTGTGGAGGTAACTGTGGCTGCTAACTACAAAATCTTGAGCGTGTCATACGAGCTAGCCGTGTGACACAAGAACTGAGCGAATTTTTTCGGCATACTCTAACCTCTTACTTGGGTCTGCAAGTTTTTTGTCATGCATGTTCTGGTGGAGATCGTCGTGGTCATAGCGAGGGAAGATGTGGAGATGGTAATGGAAGGCGTGCTGGCCACCGGCAGGCTCGTTGTTTTGGAGCAGCGTTATCCCATCGCAGCCGTAGGCTTTTTTCATGGCGATCGAGATTTTTTTGGCGATCGCCATAATGTGCGCACCCACATCTGTGGGGAGATCGTAGATATTTTCGTAATGTTCGTTCGGGACCACGATCACGTGACCTGGGTTATTTTTGATCCAAAAAGAGTTGATAAAGGCGGTAACTGTCTCGTCTATATAGATGATGTCCTGTAGCCTGAGCAGTGTCCACTCGCTCTCTACCCCATTTACTCCGAGGCAGATGGGACAAGTGTATTCAGAGTCGGCGTGGTTGTGCATATGTCTTTCTTATCGCCAACTTGGATAATCAATTATATGCAATAGCTCTTCGAACACTATTCGCATTTGGCTTCTCTTGCAGTCTATATCAGACTTTTTTGCTAGGTATCTACGACTATGTGCACTTAAATCTCCTAGGTCTTTTAATGTTGGGAGATCCCTCTTAGAATTTCGAGAAAGATTTATCTGAGTATTCGATATGCATATATTAATTAAGTCTCTCAAGTAAAAATAGTTGCCAGACGAATCTTTAATTTGAGATTCAATTCCCTTTCTCTCAAATGCCTCAATTATTAGGGTCTCCGTAAGTCTGCGGAGCATTACACTGCATGCATCGTAAAGTCCCTCGTCAAAACAGATCGCCGCCTGTTCAGAAATCGCAGCAACATATCTTCGACTCTCCTTGAATAATTCTGTGGGGTAAAGTTCATTGGATGGTATGATGGGTTTTTTCTGCATGAGTAGGCCTGAAAGTATCTCTTCTTTTAATCTCGGAGTTAAACTATACCCAAGACTAGTTTTGAAGTATTTTGATTGTTTTGTGCCACTTCTCTTCGAGTTGGTCTTAAGATATCTTGGGATGTTGGAATAGGGAGGCAGACCTAGTTCAGTAAAGCAAACGCCTAAGTCCTTAGGGTTTATATATCCTCTACCTTCGTTTACAGCTAAGTGGTAGGCAAAACAGTCAAGTTGTACTGACAATGTTAAGTTAGCAAAGCCTGGAATTTGACTTGTAAAATCCTGTAGCTTGCTCATTCAGATGTTGATCCTTCAGCTTTTTTGTCAAGTCTCTTTCTGGGTATTTTCACTGCAGGTTTTGTTCGAGTCATTATTTCCTGCATTTTTGTCTGACCATCGGGAGTAACAATGAATTCATCGGTATTTCTTGCACTTATCCAACCTTTCCTTGCTGCTTGAGTTATTGAAGCTGAGAGATTTTTGATATTGTTCTCATTCTTTCTCCCGCTCTCTTGATATTTGCTAATTATTTCACTTCGCGTAAAGCTTGGCTGACCTTCGAGATTAATAAAATATCCATAAGCCAAAACCCACTCTGCTTCTGATTTTGGGAGTAGTTTATAACTTAAATCTTGCAAAGTAATCGATGTCATTGGTGTATTGACGTGGCTCATGCTTTTCGTTTCATCTATTAACATTGGAGTTGTTTCTAGTTGTTTTGTGTACGAAGCGAGTGGGGTTAGCTGATCAATCATTTGCCCTAGGCCGTTTTCCTTTAGATTCGTGAATTGCTCTGTGACTTCCTTAGGAGGACCATCTAGCTCCACAGTAAAAGAGCCCAAAGTTAGCTTTATTCTTAAGTTTTCCATATACTTCTTTTTCTCCCGTTTAACAAATATGATAGTTCTAATAATACCTTTGTGTAGGGTTAATTTTCAATATATCTTTATATGTCAATTAACGACATACAAACATTATCGATGTTTATTATCTGGGATAAATTATCTTTAAAAACTTATATAATTCTTAAACAGAAGAACTCAACAACAAAAAAGCCCCCTTGCGGGGGCTTTTATACTTTAGTAATCCTTATTTCTTATCGCCGCCTTCGTCGACCACCTCACCCTCCTCGGGTTTAGCATCGGATTTGGGTTCGTCTTTTTTGGCATCACCGGCTGGGGCACCTTGCTGAGACTCGGCAGCCGCTTTATATAGTCTCTCGCCGTATTTAGAGAGCGAGTCGGAGGCTTTTTTGAAGGCTTCGTCGATAGATTCGACGGTGGCATCTTCTTTATCTTTGGCATCTTTTAGAGCTTTGACTGCTTCTTCGATCTCCTTTTTCTCATCCGCAGTGATTTTGTCACCGGCGTCCTTGAGAGTTTTTTCAGTCTGGAAGATGAGACTATCTGCCTCGTTCTTCTTTTCGACTAGCTCTTTTTTCTTTTTATCTTCTTCGGCATGGAGTTCGGCCTCTTTTTTCATCTTCTCGATCTCGTCGTCACTAAGATTCGTGGCGTTTTGAATTGAGATCTTTTGCTCCTTGCCGGTCCCCTTGTCTTTGGCACTGACGTGGAGGATACCGGAAGCATCGATGTCAAAAGTTACCTCGATCTGTGGCACTCCACGAGGCGCGGGAGCGATACCGTCTAAGACAAAGCGTCCGAGACTCTTGTTATCTGCAGCCATGGGGCGCTCACCCTGCAGGACGTTGATCTCGACCTGGGGTTGATTGTCGCTAGCGGTAGAGAAGACCTGACTCTTACTAGTGGGGACGGTGGTGTTTCGCTCAATCAGAGGTGTTCTGACGCTGCCCATAGTCTCGATACCGAGAGTGAGAGGTGTAACGTCTAGTAGGAGCACGTCGTTGACTTCGCCCCCTAAGATACCTGCCTGAATGGCGGCGCCAACGGCCACGACCTCGTCGGGATTGACCCCTTTGTGGGGTTCGCGACCAAAGAAGTCGGCGACGGCTTTTTGGACAGCCGGCATGCGGGTCTGGCCACCAACGAGGACAACTTCGTCGATATCACTGGCTTTAAGCTTGGCGTCGCTCAGACATTTTTTGACTGGTTCGATAGTCTTTTTGATCAAATCGTCGACCAACTCTTCGAGTTTGGCGCGGCTAATACTCATGGTTAAGTGGAGAGGGGTACCATCTTTGCCCTGGGTAATAAAGGGTTGGTTGATCTCGGCGCTACTACTACTAGAGAGCTCGATCTTGGCTTTTTCGGCGGCATCCCTTATGCGCTGGAGGGCCTGTTTGTCGGAGCTAAGGTCTACCCCATTCTCTTTTTTGAACTCGGCGACAATATAGTCGACCAACTTGTGGTTAAAGTCGTCACCGCCGAGGAAGGTGTCACCATTGGTGGCCTTAACTTCAAACACTCCGTCACCAATCTCGAGGATACTAATATCAAAAGTACCTCCACCAAGATCATAGACCGCGATTTTGCCGGATTTCTTTTTATCAAGGCCGTAGGCAAGGGCGGCGGCGGTCGGCTCGTTGACGATGCGCTTAACTTCTAGGCCCGCAATCTTGCCCGCTTGCATAGTTGCTTGGCGCTGTGAGTCGTCGAAGTAGGCGGGAACAGTGATGACCGCGGAGTCGACTTTGGTACCTAAATAGGCTTCGGCGTCGGCTTTGATTTTGCCCAAGATCTTGGCACTAATCTCCTGTGGAGTGTAGACTTTGCCATCAACCTTGACCCCTGCCATATCATCTTTGCCGGCAGAAACCTCGTAAGGGACTTTTTTGATCGTATCTTTGACCATATCGTCGCTCATCTTGCGACCCATCAGGCGCTTGACACTAAAGATCGTGTTTTTGCTGTTTAGGACCATCTGGTTTTTGGCTACCTGGCCTACTAGGTTCTTAACTGGCTCAACGATTGAGGGGATGGTGTTGCCTCCTTCGGCACTGGGGATGACTTTGGATTTGCCACCTTCCATAACAGCGATACAGCTGTTAGTGGTACCGAGATCAATACCGATTGTTTTACCTGTGTTTGTCATATGTTTGACTCCTTTTTTAACAAATATTTAATTTGACTTAATTAGTTTCTCCACTGCCAACAGTGACGCGGGCGGCGCGCAAGAGTTTGCCGTGCAACATGTAGCCGCGAGAGGCAACGGCAATTACTTTGTCTTTGTCCCCTGGCACTGTCTCGTGACACTCCATAGTGGCTGGATCATACATACCATCTACTTTGACTTCGGTTACACCCTCATCAATTAAGAGTTTGTCAAAAGTGGCGAGGATCATTTTGAGGGAAGTGTCGCCTGCCTTGCCGGCAGGCAGGCCAGCAGAGGCGGCCATACCGAGATGATCTCTGACTTCGAGCAATTTGCCGAGGAGGTTACTGTTGGCAAATTTGATGATGCTAGAACTATCCCGCTCAAATCTTTTTTCGAGATTGCTGTAGTCGGCGAGCGCTCTGGCGAGCCTACCCTTTAGCTCTTCGATCTGCGCGTCCTTGGGGTCTATTTGAGGGACATTGTCTTGTTTTGATTTTTGCTTGGCAGCGGTCATACATTAACTCCAACTAGCGGATATTTCGTCTAATAAGCTACTCATGTGTCTGAGCATCGGCATAACGTAGGGGTAGTTGAGGCGGGCGGGACCGAGGACACCAACGTGGCCCCTCAACTTACCAGCGTTCCAGTCGATATAGGCCATGGCACAGGGGTAGAGATATTCGTTGCCAAATTCGTCACCGACAACAATATGGAGAGGCTGAGTGTCGATGGTTTTAGCAAAGATACTCTCCATTGCACGCGAGTCCTCTACTATTGAGAGCACCTGGCGCATGACGTCGATATCATAGAATTCTGGGAGACTAAGGAGATTAGAGTAGCCACTACTATAGATAATGCCCTCGCCGGTGGTGGCAAAGCCGATGGTGCCAGTTTTTTCGGAGAGAACGCGCGCTGCCTCCTGGAGAAGGCGGTCGATCTGAGCGCGGTGGTCCCAGATGCGTTCTTTGACACTAACCTCCTCAGTCACTGGGAGATCGTGTTCGCTCATGAGCTCAGAGACATAGAGCTTGAGGGCGATTGGGGTTGGGACACGGCCGGCGCTAGTGTGGGGTTGCTTGAGGTAGCCCAGATCTTCGAGCCTGACCATTTCATTACGAATGGTTGCTGGGCTAACACCAAGATTGTATTTTTTGTCGAGAGTCTCGCTACCCACAGCCTCGCCAGTACTGGTGTATTCCTCTACTATCGCTTTGATAATACTGATCTGACGTGGACTAAGTGGCTTCATAACTAACCTCCGTTTAGAGTGTTAGCACTATGATAGCGAGAGTGCTAGGTAGTTGTCAACACCTAGATTTTAAGAACTTCAGTAAAGGCACTCTGCGGGACCTCGACACGACCTAGCATTTTCATTTTCTTCTTTCCCCGCTTTTGCTTATCGAGGAGTTTTTTGTTGCGAGAGACGTCACCGCCATGCAGTTTGGCTTCGACATCTTTGCGATAGGCTCTAATCGTGGCACGGGCGATGATTTTGCCACCAATGGCTGCCTGGATCGCGATCTCAATCTGGGCTCTGGGTATTACATCTTTGAGCTTATCTACTAGTACCCTCCCCCTGCCCTCAGCCTGATGACGTGGGGCAATAAAGCTAAGCGCCTCGGCGGCCTCGCCATTGAGGAGGATGTCGACCTTGACCACGTCGATTGCTTGGTAACCAGCGTGCTCATAGCTAACGCTCGCGTAGCCGGAGCTAACCGACTTGAGGCGATCGTAAAAGTTGGTAATGAGCTCGGCGAGGGGCATCAAATAACTTAATTTAACTCGAGAGCTAACATACTGCATATCGATAAACTCGGCTCGCTTGTTTTGGGTCAGCTCCATAATGCCACCGACGTATTGTTCGGGGGTATAGATGGTCATCTCAACGACTGGCTCCTCAACACTACTGATTAGCTCGGGTCTAGGCCAGTCGGCAGGAGAAGATATTTCAGTTTTTTCGCCACTATTGAGAGTCATGTGATAAGGCACAGAGGGACTGGTGTTGACCACCGAGACCTCGAACTCTCGGGAGAGGCGCTCTGTCACGATCTCAGCATGGAGGATGCCCAAGAAACCGACTCGGAATCCGTGTCCGAGCGCGGGGGAGCTGGCGGCGTGATAAGTGAGTGCGGAATCGGAGAGGGTTAGTTTACCCATGGCGTCGACAAAGTCGCGGTAATCGTCCGCGTCAATCGGATAGAGATCCATAAAGACCATAGGTTGAGGTTTTTGATAGCCAGGCACTGGAGTAATTTTGGAGCCAACAGTGGTTACAGTGTCGCCGATTGTAATAGCCTTAATATCTTTGTGGCCGGTTGCGATAAAGCCGACCTCCCCAGCCTTAATTGTTTCTGCGCTCTTCATCAGGGGGGCAAAGTAGCCGATGTCTAAGGGAGAGAATTTTTCCTCTGTGGCATAGAGATACAGATTTTCGCGATTTAGTTTATTAATCTCACCCTCTAAGACTTTAACAAAAGCGATCACACCTTTGTGGCTGTCAAAAGTACTATTAAAAATGAAAGCGCGCAGTCCCTCGGGGTTGCTCGGGATCTTCGCTTCGCTACGAGGTGATGGAATACGAGAGACGATTGCCTCAAGGAGAGCGGGTACGCCCTCGCCACTTTTGGCAGAGACTCGAAGAATTTCTTCTTTTTTGAAACCGAGATTGTCGATGAGCTCAGCCTCGACCCTATCTGGCTCGGCGGCGGGCATGTCGATCTTATTAAGTACTGGGATGATGGTCAACCCAGCAGCTTTGGCTTTGTCATAGTTGGCGAGAGTTTGAGCCTGGATACCCTTAGTGGCGTCAACCACTAGCACGGCACCCTCGCAAGCATAAAGGGCTCGACTTACTTCGTAGCTAAAGTCGACGTGACCAGGAGTGTCTATCAAGTTTAGTTGATAGCCCTGATAGTTCATGCGCACGGGAGCAAGCTTAATCGTAATACCACGTTCGATCTCGATCGGATTGCTATCCATAAGTCGAGCGGAGCCCCCCATGGCGACAGTCCCAGTTTCCTCGAGCAACCGATCAGTTAAGGTAGTTTTGCCATGATCGATGTGAGCGATGATGCAAAAATTGCGAATATTATTAGTCATAAAGTCGAAAGTCTTAACGTCTATAAAGTCAGTGGAGATATTATACGGGATAAAGCAGATTTATACCGAGCTATCGTCTGAGTCCAGCGTTTCTTTGCTCTGCGAGAGTGCTTTGTGCCAATTGCCAATTTTTTCCACTAGTGCGACGAAGACTGTTAGCTCACGGATTTTTAAAAGGTAGGAAAGAGTGATGTATACCCCGATACCGATTAGACCGACCGAGAGAGTGAGCATTATTAATGGTAGCGTGCGGGTAGTATCAAAAACCATGCGGTCTAACACGCGAAGGGGAACCCAGAGAGAGAACCCAGTGATAACGGTCGAAAGTAGGATCTTGCTGAGTGGGACCAGAAGATCCCGGAGGGAGAATTTGGCGTAGCCATAGAGAATGGCGGTTAGAACGATGGTCTCTAGGATGCTCGCGACTGTGATCGCAAAAGCCATGCCCAAGATCCCTGCCTGAGCCACAAAGAGAAAGTAATAGCTAACACTCACATTAATAATGGTTGAGAGAAGATTGGCAACCAAAGGAACAGTCGTGTTGTGGAGCGCATAAAAAACACGCACCAAGACATGAGTCAGAGATCTGGCAGCAATGCTTAAAGCTAAGATCGCAACCAATTTGCCAGTCAAGACCGTTTCGGCCCAGGGAAAAGAATCGGCACCGTATGCTAGGCGAACGAGCGGGATCCTAAGTACCAAGACCATGGCTGATAATGGCAGTGCCAAATAGAGCATCTCGAGAATAGTGTGATTGACCATGTTTGAGAGCTCGGTTCTTTCTTTGGCGCTTGCGTTTTTGGCGAAGAATGGGAGGGATGCCTGGCCAATCGGCACGCCAATTAGCCGGACTGGCATGGCTGAGAGTTGTTGGGCGATGGCCATTAAGGTGACGGTACCTGTACTAAGCCAAGAGGAGAAAGTAACAATAATAGTTGCTTCGATCTGCGTGAGAGATAGGGTTAAGACGCGTGGGCCCATGAGCCTAAGCATCTCGGAGACGGCGCTGGATTTGGGTGAAATAGTAGGGGTGTAGTGAAAACCGAGTTTTCTAGCTAGTGGGAGCTGGGCTAAAAGGTGGAGAACGGCACCTAAGACCACGCCAACTGCGGGGCCATAGATCCCAATCGTCGGACCAAGGACAACGATACCGATGATAATTCCTAGATTATAGAGGATCGGTGAGAGTGCGGGGATCAAAAAACGCTGATGAGACTGAATAATACCAGTTAGGAAAGAGGAAAAACCAAAGAAGAGCTGGGCGGCGGCCATAATGCGAGTAAGGTTGGCCATGAGATCCAGTTGATCATCATCAAAACCTCCCGCAATCAAGCCACTAAGCGGCCTAGCATAAATCAAAAGACCTATGGTTAAGAGCACCATAACCAACATGATGGCGTTGATCATGGAGCTAGCTAGCTTACTACTCTCATGTTTATTGCCAATATATTTGGAGAAAACAGGAATAAAGGCAGAAGAGAGAGCGCCAACGATAATAATCTGAAAAACCATGTCAGGGAGTCTAAAAGCCGCCCAGAAAACGTCGAGCACTGCTGTGTCATTGTAAAAATAGGTAATCAAGAGGCGCGTGCGAATAAGACCTAAGAGGGCTGAGGCTAGGGAGGCACCCATAATAACCACAGCGGCAGAGAGGATGGAGCTATTTTCTTTTAAAAAGAGGGAGCGGCCGTTACTGAGTAAGCGTTTAAACATATAGGGTAAGTTTAAAGTGTAAACTTAAAAGTTAAAAGTCCATTGTTTTTTTAATTGTATCTTGGTATACTACCGCCCATATGCCTATCACAAAATCTGCAATCAAAAAACAACGAGTAGATAAAAAGCGTCTTGCTGTTAACGCTCCCATCAAGGGCCAGGTCAAGAGCACGCTAAAAGCAGCACGAAGCAAACCAACCAAAGAGAGTGTTGGTGCTTTTTATACTGCAGTTGATCGCGCAGTAAAAAAGAATTTGATTCCAGAGCGCACAGCCTCACGTCTCAAAGCAAGACTAGTTAAACTGAGCAAATCGCTTGGCGTGACTTCGGTTTTTGGTAAAAAATAAAATTTTTTCTGTTTTTCGGTTGTAGTCAGTAAGAGATAAGTGTTACACTGGATTGATGCAGCTGCCCGCTTTTTTTGGTCGACGTCGTGCAATAAACTTATTACCCAGAGACTCCTTTGAAAGTAGTCAGATGGGAATTGTCCTCTCATGGCTATTATCGTTTGGAAAATGGGCCGTAATCATCACACAACTAATTGTCATGGGTGCATTTTTGTGGAGATTTTCCCTAGACAGAGAACTAACAGATTTAAAGAAATCGATCGCAAAAAATGTCGCAGTAATTAAGTCTTATGAACAAATAGAACGAGATTTTGTTTTGACTCAGAAGAGATTAGCTACTGCAAAAATAGTGATGACACAACAAAAGGCAATCACCGAAGAACTCTCAACATTAGCATCGTCTACCCCACTCGATGTGTGGTATGAAAAATTAACAATTACCCCTACTTCGACGACGCTGTCGGCTTACAGTAGATCGCTACCCGGATTTAGTCAGTTATTGTCGGCAATCCAACAGAATCCCAGATATAGCAGTGTCTCGGTTGCGAGGATCCAGGACGGCGGTGTACAGAATGCTCAAATGCAATTTGAAATTAGCATGGGTCGGACTAGTACGGAGAAGAAAAAATGAATTCCTCAAGAAGATTAAGATTGGATCTGGCTAGGTATTACAGACTACCATCTGTCCAAGTATCTCTGGGAGTTGTTTTGGCGTTTATGATTACGGCGTTCTTTATCATGTTTGCAATCAGACCTACATTTGCGACTATCGTAAAACTACAGAAGAATATTGAAGAATCAAGAACAACACTAAAGGATCTAGAAACCAAGGTAGCGTCACTTTCTAAAGCGGCGACACTACTAGAGAAGATTAAACCGCAATTACCACTTTTAGAAACTAGTATTCCACCGGATGGGATGAGGTACGACGAGCTTGCTTACAGCCTAGAAGCGCTTGCGCAAAATACCGAAACAACGCTGGAGTCATTTACTCTTGGTGATTCACTTATATCATCGAGACTTGTTAATGCCTATACTCCAAACAAAAAGCAAGAAGTCGTGCCAACACCGATTACGGTTAGAATAAACGGCACATATCCACAAGTTAGTGCTTACTTAACAAGACTTGCAAGCACAATTCGACTAACCGCGATCGAAAGTGTGGCGATTTTGAAAGATGGTACAGGATCTAAAACGAGTGTGAGTGGAGCGTTAACAATGACAATAAGTGGCTCGGTTTACTATGCGGCAGACCCAGGGGCGATCCAGAAGGTTTTCCCGAATGAGGGAGGGAAAAAATAATATGGCTCATAGAACAATGGTAATGGTGAAGAGAATGTACTTACATATTGCGATACTTACTATGTTAACCGCGATCCTTTGGTTGGCACTGACAATATATCAATCATTTACCTCGCCGTCAGATATCGCAGTAGATGCATTGATTAGGTCGCCAATAACTCCGTCTTTTGACGAAGAAGTTTTTAATGCGATCGTGGGGAGAGAGAACTTAAATAGTTTAAGTTTTGAGGCGCCTGCGTCATCCGCCAGTGCGTTGACGATAAATGAAATTAGCCCAAGCGAGGATGTTGGTAATAAAACCACCACAGAAACTAGTGATGGTGCGGTGAGCGAAAGTACAGAACCAACCACACAAACAACAGAGGTCACAACCCCATAAATGTGATAGCATGAATTTATATTAAATAGACTTAATTTATGCTTGGTAAAAAGATTCCAACACTCATTGCATTGTTACTACTCGTTGCGATAGGAGCGTCTTTTTGGGTCTGGCAACGTGGTAACGGGACTAAGACAAATGTTGGAAAGGTGCCTCAATCAGTAAAAATAACAAATATTGCAGACAATAAATTTAGCGTATCGTGGACAACTCAAACACCCACAATAGGAAAAGTTGAATATGGAAATGTGGGAGAAAAATTAGACAAACAAAAAGGAGATGATCGTGGCGAAACATTCGTTGGACAGACCCACCACATTACGGTAAATGATCTACAGCCAGGCACCAACTATGCTTTTCGAATCTTATCTGGAGAAGGACTCCAGCGCTTTGACAACAATGGAAGTGTTTATACAACAACTACTGGTACTACAATTGCTAGCGTGCCGGCAGCGAGGAGTTTGTATGGTGATGTGTCGAACGCCAGTGAGGACACTCTGGTTTATGTGACGATGCCTGATGCTCAGCCTGCATCACTAACACTCAATTCAAAGGGATCATATAGTATTCCTCTTTCAACAATTAGAAGTGCGGATCTAAAAAATTTTGTGTCATATGATCCGGCGGCGACCGTAGTCTCGCTAATTCTGGATAATGGGCTTACGAAATCGACGGTAACTGTTTCGACGACAAACATAACCCCTGTACCGACGATTGCAATGGGCGAGAATGCAGACTTTAGATCACTGCCAGGAAAAGAGTCACCAGTAACGTCGCAGATTGCACAGGTAGTGCCGCAATCTAGTGAGACTCCAGCATCATCGATCGAACCTAGTCAATCACAAGCACAACCACTTGAGATCTTTAATGTAGAACCACTCGCTAATCCAGAGATTAACGCGATCACTGATGGAGCATATACTCTCACTAATCCTGCGGTTGAAGGTGAAGTGTTGTCGACGACAAAGCCAGAGTTTAGAGGAACGGGTGCAGCTAACGCCTCGATTACAATCTCAATTACGGGACAGAAGGCAGTATCTGATACGGTCAGAATAAGCGCGAGTGGGAGCTGGAGCTGGTCTCCAGCAATAGCCTTATCACTCGGCAAGCAGAAGATAACGATTTCGTATAAGGATAAAGATGGTAAGGCCCAAACAATAGTTAGAAACTTTAGTGTATCGGCGGCAAGTGCCACGAGCGAGCCAGCATTTGTCTCGACACCATCTGCGAGCGCAACCACTAGTGTAGCCACTGCCTCACCTCGTACGAGCATTCCAGCGACTGATAGTGGTGTACCTGTTACGGGAGTAATTACGCCTATGCTATTGACTAGCGCTCTAGGGTTTGCGATTATGGTATTAGGCGCTTTTCTACTTGCGCTTTAGGTGCTTGATTATGACTGACCCAAATACACCAACACAATCATCCAACAACCCTCAAGACCTAATAGATCAAGCATTGGGTGCTGCCCCAGCTACAGCTCCAACTCCTGCGCCCACAGAGACGACCACCCTACCTACTCCAGAAC
>Ga0268298_10000930_pt1 | contig 36335 bp, 26 predicted proteins | sample WWTPWeurt_MetaG_FD_194462 | JGI IMG/M metagenome (GOLD analysis project Ga0268298, IMG submission 194462) | Activated sludge microbial communities from WWTP in Nijmegen, Gelderland, Netherland - WWTP Weurt | ecosystem: Engineered > WWTP > Aerobic digester > Activated sludge | place...
TGGAACTGCTCGGTTTTTCCCTCTGTTCACCTTTCGACTTGCTTCGGGATGGATTACCCCTGAGACTCACTGCGGCAGAATTGCCACAGTACATCAACAAAAACGTAAACATTGTTGGCTACCTCATCACCGTAAAGCATGCCATTACCTCAAAAGGAGAACGCATGCACTTTGGCACTTTTATTGATATTGAGGGGAGATGGATCGACACAGTGCATTTTCCTCCATCCGCAAGACAGTTCCCTTTTACCGGTCCCGGCTGTTATTTGCTAAGCGGAAAAGTAACAGAAGAATATGATTTTTTAAGTATTGAGGTGAACGAAATGAAACGACTTCCCGTAATTGACAGGGAAAAACTGATGGAAAGTGACAACACATCCGACAAAAATCAAATGAAAAAATAACTATCTTAGTTACAAATACAAGATCATGAAAAACCTCATCTTATCTCTTGCAATTGTTTTTTCCCTACAAGGAAGAGCACAGATACTTCAGGGAGCAGAATTGAACACAGTGGGACAAATAAAAGGAGACGGAACCGTTTTAGATGAAGCCGGAAAACTTGCAGGAAAAATAAAAAAAGACGGAATGGTAACGAATGCCTCATCCGTGATCACGGGTTATATAAAACCCGACGGAAGTATTGAGAATGAGGCGCACGCAGTAGTTGGCTTTGTAAAAGAAGACGGGGAAATATTAGGACCGGATAAAAAAACAATTGGTTATATCAAAGAGGGAGTGGTAACCAACGAGAAGAACGAAACAATAGGCTACGCGAAAAATATTCCGGTAAAATGGGCAGCCGTTTATTTTTTCTTTCTCTTCTGAAATAAATTATTCTAAAAAGAAAAGGTCATCGTAGGGCGAATTAACCGGAGAACCCATATTCACGGGTGCTCCCCAAACCTGTAACTTATCATCCCAGCTACTTTTAAATATATCATAACCTCCCATGCCACCAAAACCTTTTGATGAAAAATAAATGGTCTTTCCGTCCTTCGAAAAAGAAGGAAATTCCTCGTCTGCATCAGTGCTTTGTACCGTCAGTTTTTCCGACTCCGGACTCCATTTACCGGTGCTGATCTTTTTACGGATATAAAGATCCTTGCTTCCATTCTCATCGTCTCCATAACTTGAATAGATGAGCGTATTCTTATCTGGAGAAATATAGAAAAGACATTTGTACGACTTCTTCTTATCAACAGCAGAAGAAAGATCATCCGTTAACACAAGTACTCGCGCACCGGATTCAATATGAGTCAGAGCTCCTTGCAAACCGGATCGATCAACATGTTTCTTCTCAAAAACCTCCAGTACCATTGGGTTGTTCACCAGCCTAATGCTATTCTTGCAACATTCCAATTCTTTTTCAAGTGTCCTCTTTAGTTCGGCATCCGGATTGCCAATACCAATGAATTTATTATAAAAGGCAATTGCGGTTTTAAATCGATAACTGTAATAACTTGCTCTTGCCAAAAAAAGAAATAGATCCTCCGGAATATTCTTCTCTTTTTGAAGGGCACTTAGAACAGGAATGCAAAAGGTCTTATCCTGATGTGCCTGATACAAACTTACACCGTAATAATAATTACTTAAAGGATCAAGGTCCGCCCTTAAGCTCACCTTTTCGTATAGCATTGCTGCTTCTTTAAAATTAGATTGATCGTAGAATGTTTTTGCCCTTGTCAGATCTTCTCTGTCAAGTTTCATTTCTTCCGGTGTACGTTTTAATCCGGCATTTGTCTTGCTTTTCTCTTCATTGCTATTTTCAATAACAGGTCCTGCGCCTTTCGCAAAAGCAACACGCTCTGCTTCGAATTCAGTTAAATAGTTTCTGATCTTAAAATGATCTTTCTCGGCCAACTTATTCACTTTAATGATCTGCTTCATTTCAAATTCACCTTTCTTCTCAGGGATCTCAAAAACACTTCTGAATTCAGGCAGACCTTCGTATTCGATCACCAATTCATATTTCCTTCCGGAAACAAGTATCATCAGATACATTCCTGTTTCATGATTTGTCTTGTAGATCCCGGCAAATTCTCCTGTGTTCACATCATTCACCGAAATATATGCATCTCTGAAACCCAAGGAATCGCTGGTAAGGAATTGCCCCTTGATCACAGAGTAAGAATTTGTTTTGTTTGGCAATTTCAAATGCATGTACTCCATCTGACCGTTCTTTCTGTTCGTACACATTCCGGCAAATCGCTCAGAAGTATCGGGCAGAAAAAGGATATCATCATAAGTTGAATTGATCGGATATCCCATGTTCATCGGCTTAGACCATTCTGATAATGTATCCGGTCGTGTACATTTAAAGATATCATAACCCCCCATGCTGTTATGTCCCTTGGATGAAAAATAAAGACTCAAACCATTCCTGCTTAAGTATGGATAATTTTCTTCTTCCGGTGTATTGATCTCCGGACCCATGGTCTTGGATGGTCCGGGTTTTCCATTGGGAAGGGGAACGTTAACATAAAGATCGCTTTTATTCAATTGATTGGGACCATAACTTACATGAACATATTCTTTTTGATGGAAGGTAGTGATGAGTTGCTTTATTGGTTTTAGTTTATCTGCAGGTGACTTGAAAAAATCTGTTTTGTATTGAACTTCTTTTACCACTTCCGGATTATACAATGAAAGAAATTCTTTTTCCTTTACATCCTCCCTTTTCATGATCTCAATGCTGATCTTATCATTGATCAATTCCATACCACTGTTGCAATTCTTGATCAGACCAGCAATGTTATTAGAAGTGATCTCTAAAGGTTTAGCCTTCTTTTTATACTCCTGAAGAGCAGCGATCGCATTTTCGAAGAGATAGGAATAATGACAAGCCTGACCTAAATAAAGAAAAACATCATAAGGAACTTCTTTGTAGGCAGAAGCAAGTTGCAATGCTGCAATTGCCTTCGTTTTGCTTTTACCCAATTTAAAATTACAAACTCCATAATAATAATTGATGAAAGGATCGCCCGGATCATTCTTCATCAATAAACTATAGATCTGAAGTGCATTCTCAAATTTTCCTGCACGGAAGAATGCCAATGCATCCAACGGTTTCTTTCGCTCTAAGTCGATCTGCTTCTTCACCAGATCATCTACAGTCGAGATCTCCGCTGATTCTGATTTCACATCCTTTTTCTTTTGTCCCTGACCAAATTGATACATGTTGGATAAATGACGCGTCGTATCCACCATTGCCTTCATGTAGAAAACCTTTTCATTCTCATCTGTAAAGAAACTGTTCACGCTGATTCGCGCCTTTTTGCCATTCGGCTTCACATTCATTTCCTGATAACAGACCTCGTAATCTATCTTCATCGGAACTTCCACTTCTTCGGTCAATGTTGGGTAACCATCAATATCAACTTTAAAAATATATTTTACACTCGGCGCAAGGACCAATAAATAATTTCCTGTGAAGGAATTTGTATTAAAAACGCCCACCATATCATCGGTAGATGCATTGAATACATGGATCTTTGCTTTTTTTACTTTCGGGAAACCATCCACCTTGAACTTGCCACGTACAATAATTACCGGTGGCTCTTTGTCGGTAGGCGTTACTTTAAAAACATCCATCTTGTTATCATCACACAAACGATTGGATACAAAATAAACATGGTCGCGCTTTCGTATTTCAAAATTTCCGGTTGATTGATTTGAAGAATCTGATTTTTGCGAAAATAGATGAAGACAAAAAAATGAAAAAATGAATATGGAATAAACGCGCATTTTAAAGGAATTCAAAATTAGAAAAATGCAATTGGGAAAGTTACATTGCTCATATCTTAAAGGAAATTGTTAATTACTAAAAAAGGACCGATCCATTTAAGGACGGTCCTTTTAAGGGCTTTTCACCCTATTCCCCGTATCCCAGTCCAAACTTCAGTTTGAGCTGTCGGTTCGTGGTGCACACTATATCTCAAAAAACAACACCATCTTTCTTAAGACAAAGTTCGTGCCTTTTTAGAAGATGACCATGTTTAAATATGTTAATTAACAGATGATCAAGCACTTATGTGGCTTTAAGAGGTCGTGTCTAAATGAAGGTAAATGAAACAGTTAAGGATTAAATCCAAAACTTAAAAAAAGTTTATGGAATAAAGGAAATACCAGCACCTATATAATAAAATAAAACTCAAGCATATGTTACGTTACTTATTCATTACAATTCTGTTTGCAGCAAACGGAATGTATAGTCAGATCAAACCAATCAAAAGCAGATCGAGCATCTGTGGAATGGTACAAACAACTAAAAATAAAAACATTGCCAACGTTCAGCTTCAATTGCTGAAAGGCGATAGTCTGGTTGCAACAACGATCAGTGACGCTAACGGCAATTACTGTTTTACAAATCTTCTTTCAGGAAATTACCATATTAAAAGCAGTACCTCTGCTTATGCGCTATCTGATCAAAAGGTAATAGTTGCAACGGCGGAACACAAAACAATGGACATTTCATTGAGTACGATCACAAAAAACAAACAGGAAGAGGTTGTCATAAAAGACAGCAAAAGAGAATCAGGTAAATCATACAAATTAAAATGCGCTGAAAGTTATGCCTATTCGCCATCCCCTTCAGGAGTTGCGATGCAGGAATTCAATACAGAAGAGTACAGCAAGATCAACGACAACGAATTCAAGGAAGTGAGCAAGAACCCACTTTCAACAATGAGTATTGACGTAGATCGCGCTTCGTATAGTAACATGAGAAGATTCATCACGCAAGGATCTTTACCTCCGGCTGACGCAGTTCGCGTGGAAGAAATGATCAATTATTTCAGTTACGATTATAAACAACCGGAAGGGAATGTTCCATTTTCAATTACAACAGAATACAGTGAATGTGCATGGAATAAGAAACACAATCTCGTTCACATCGGAATTCAGGGAAAAGCTGTCAACACCACATCAATGCCTGCCAATAACCTTGTATTCCTTTTGGATGTATCCGGTTCTATGTGGTCTGCGAATAAACTACCATTGGTGAAATCGGGATTGAGATTATTAGTGGAGCAAATGAGACCACAGGATCATGTAGCTTTGGTCGTATATGCAGGAGCAGCAGGACTTGTACTCCCTTCCACATCAGGTAAAGAGAAGGACAAGATCATGGCCGCCATTGAACAACTGGAAGCAGGTGGATCAACTGCAGGAGGAGCCGGAATAAAATTAGCCTATCAGGTTGCGAAAGATAATTTCATTACTTCAGGAAATAACCGCGTGATACTTGCAACTGACGGAGACTTTAATGTTGGAGCAAGCAGTGACGGGGAATTGATTCGCCTGATCGAAGAAAAAAGAGAAGGTGGTGTATTTCTTACTGTGTTGGGTTTCGGCACCGGAAATTACAAAGATTCTAAAATGGAACAACTGGCCGATAAAGGAAATGGCAACTATGCATACATCGACAATATTCTGGAAGCGAAAAAAGTCTTGGTACAGGAAATGGGAGGAACTTTACTCACCATTGCGAAAGATGTAAAGATCCAGATCGAATTCAATCCAGCCAAAGTTAAAGGGTACCGTTTAGTTGGATATGAGAACCGTGTTCTTGCCAATGAAGATTTCAATGATGATAAAAAAGATGCAGGAGAATTGGGTGCCGGACATACTGTAACAGCCATTTACGAGATCATACCGGCAGGTTCTGATGAAGAAATGGCATCGGTAGATCCACTGAAATATCAAAGAACGACAGTGAACACATCCATCGCTACTGATGAAATCCTTACTGTCAAATTCAGATACAAAGAACCAACAGAAAACAATTCTAAACTGATCACCATGGTGGTTGCAGACAAAAGAAAGAGTTTATCTTCTTCTTCAGAGAACTTACGTTTTGCTTCTGCTGTTGCTGAATTCGGAATGGTATTGCGCGATTCTAAATTCAAAGGAAATGCCGACTTCAAAAGTGTTCTTGCGCTTGCAAAGAACTCAAAAGGTAAAGATGTAGAAGGTTACAGGGCAGAATTCATTCGCCTTGTTGAAATGGCTGAACTGCTAAAAAAATAGGAAATAAAAAATGGAAGATCCCGGGCTTAGGTTCGGGATTTTTTGTTTTGCTCTTCGTTCTCTTTTTTGCTTTTTAAATAAGCATCCTGCTTTTTTCTTTGACTTTTCCTTGCGAGGTAAAGCACGGAGGAAAGAATGAAGAAAGCGAAGAAGAACAAGGCGCTGTCATTGTCTCTTATAAAGAGAAAATAGATAGTTACCAGAACGCCCAATGCAGCACCAACAAGCCACATTCGTTCGATGATGAGAAATAAATTTGTTTTAGGTTCAGATGCCATTGTTTTTGATTTGAATTGTTCCAGTTACTTCTTTTAATGTATATTTTGTGAAATCCTGATTGCTTTCCAGTCCCTTTCCGGTGATGATCTCTTTATCTGTTGTGATCTTCACATGAGCATCGGTATAGATCCTTTTTGCCCTTTCATCCCAGATCAATTTTTCAGTTTCGAGTTTATTTCCGTCTTTATTCACCACTTCTACTCCGTATTTTGCCTCCATTCTTTTGCTCAGATCAAAGCGAACTCCGTAACGGGCCTTTAAAGTACTCGAAATCTTTTCTTCATCATCAAAAAAGGTCACAAACATTCCGTTGGTCAGTATTGTAAAAGGCTCACTGACATCTTTGCTGTAAACAAGCATGCGATTCGCTTTTACTACCACTTTTAGCATTGCACTATCTGTGTAGATCATGGTTACACTGTCACCAACTTGTGAAGGCATGGATCGGCGTACAGGTAGATTCATCACTTCTCTCATATCATTTTCACAGGAGCAGAAAGATGCTGCTGTTAGTACAAAACAGAAAATATAAAGAAGTTGCTTCATTTATTGATCAGATCAATCGTATCTGAATTTCTGGAACCAACGGTCAGAAAAGTTAAAGCCAAAAGTCACTCTCCAGAAATTTTCTTTGGTACCAACTCCTGTCATTGGTCCTGTTTGCCCGTATTGACCACTGATATTCACCATTGAATTCAATCTACCAATTCCCACGGGAAGACCGATGCCTGCTGTAACAGCATACGAACTCACCAGTTCACCACTTAGCAGTTGAATAAAGCCGGATTGATAATTAGCTCCGAATCGGTAATTGACCTTTCTCCAGAAAGCACCATTACCGGCCGCGTACTTCTCGGGTACATAATTCATTCCTAAAGCAAGACGGTAATTGTCATAATATTTTTCATTGTTATCAAGAAATTTGAATTTGCTCCATTGAGTTAATGCAGCATCAGCCACAATATTGATTCTTTCTCCTTTTTTGAAACCGATCCCAACACCTAATTCCATTGGCAGTGTAATCGTTCCTCCCTGATCGATCTTATAAAGTATGGTGTCACGGAAGATCTCATCACCAAAACCATTTAAGATATAGTTGAAACCAGCTACATTATAATTTGCCTTAATGGTATTGTTCAATCCGAAGAATCCTCCTAAAGTAAATTTCACTTTTTCTTTCATCGCGACCCTCTTCCCACCTCTTCGAACACTGTCTATCGTGAAGGCAGTCTGCATTCCCGCATTTCCGGTGAAGTCACCCAGATTCACCACACGCTCTCTGTAGGTATTGTTGTAATAAAGAGAATTCGGAAAAACAACGCGTGATGTTTGCTGCAGATTGCCAAACAGATAATTTGCATTGACCCCAAAACTAAGGTCACTTAAAACTTTACTCATGAACTCACGAACTTTATAAGCACCATTGCGGTATCGCTTCATCGAATCCGGCACGTAGAGATTTCTCGTTCTGAATTTGATCAGTCTTTCATTGAAAGGCATCACACCATAGCCGATGAAGGCTTTGTTCAAACCACCATTTCCCTGAAACTTATAAGTGATATCACCAATGAATGCATTCGCTTCTTTACTCTGAAGATCGTATCCTAAATTACTATAAGGCGCAATGCCAAAACAAGCCCCTCCTTTATTTCTCACAGGAAAAGCTAGAGCCGCATAAGCAAAATTACTGCTCCATTTTTTCAAAGAAGAAGATGTACTGCTGAATTGAGAATAGAAAAAATTTCCTCCTACTTCGAGCGTTGTTAACCTCACCAAAGCATAAGAAGCAGGATTACCCGCGTTGATGAAAAGAGGAATAACAGAGTCCGGTTTCAGTGCAATGTGAGCCCCTCCCATTCCTGCATTGTGTGCGAAGGTAGTTGGGTTGATCTCGCCTAGACCATAACGGGAATAAGGACTGAAGGTATTGTTCTGCGAATAAGAAACAAAGGCACATATAAGTGCAGTGAGTAGAGCTATTTGTTTTTTTCCGAACATTTCAGTTAATAGAATTCAATCCTTTCAGCACCAAATGGGCATCGGCAAAGAAACGATTTTTAAGTAGTTTACACAAATAAGGAGCATCCCCGCCGGTAATGCATACTTCAAGGTCTTTATGCGCTTCATTATAACGTAAAATAAAGGATTCCACCTCACAAACGGCTCCGATAAGGCCTCCACTAAGAAGAGATTCCTGCGTGTTTGTCCCTGTTAATTTATCATAATTCATATCCAGATCAGCAAGAGGAAGCTTGGAAGTGAATTGATTCATTGCTTTGAGACGCATGGACAATCCCGGAGAGATGGCACCACCTAAGAATTCATTCTTTGCATTCACAAAATTGTATTTGATGCAAGTGCCTGCGTCTATAGTAAGGACATTCCTGTCAGGAAAAAGCGAGAAGGAACCAAGAGAGGCAAGTATCCTGTCGGCCCCCAATGTATCTGGGCTTTGGTATTTATTGATTAGGGGAATGGTAGTATCCTTTGAGAAAAGGCGAATAGGAATCGATCCTATATCATTCATGAGATCAATATGTGCATCTGTGACCGAAGAAACAGAAATACGTTTGATACCCATGAAAAGTTTCTCATCTTTCAATAGATCCTCCATAGAGTTATAGGTTTGGACGCGAATAAGCTCTTTGCCATCAAATACACCCGTTTTAATGCATGTATTGCCTATGTCTATTGCCAGATCCATGAAAGAACTTAAAGATAAGCCTAATTAAAATGCAGGATACAGGGGGAGGTTTTTTTTACAATTATTTTGCAGAAAGGATAAAATATGTATTTTTGCACCCTCCGAACAAGAGTGAGCTGGTGCCTTAGCTCAGTTGGTAGAGCAAAGGACTGAAAATCCTTGTGTCCCTGGTTCGATTCCTGGAGGCACCACATTCGAGAATAAAAACCTTCTACACAGTGGAAGGTTTTTTATTTTGGAAGGTTTTGAAAGAATCTTGTTTATTGAAATAGACGAACAAAATATAAACCGAACGATTGAGGACTTTTGTTATCGCAGGAGTGATTTCAAAGGAACTGGCGAAGCCGAATCTTGGAAGCACCATTTAAAAAAAAATGCATTTCGTCAAACTCCTCATTACCCCTTTTTCATTCGTTCCATTATTTTCATTACCAGTTTATCGCTAGGCAAATGCGCTTTTTGTATCTTTTGAGCATAGCGAATGGAATCCATCACCTCTTTTTGCTTTTCCTCTACCTGCTTCTTCTGCTCTGTAATTAATTTATTCTTTATTTGATTCTGTCTAAGACTCCTGAAGATCACCAATGCCAGACTCAGGATCAAAATAAAACCTACTGTAACTGAATAAATGATTATCCTGTGCTTCTGCTTTTCCTCCATCGCAATTACATCCTTTCTTTCCTGCTCTGCCTTGGCAAGTTGCTCTTTTCTTTCAAAATCAAAATTCATCTCTGCCCTTACAGTTTTCTCCGTATTCTCTTCATTTAGTAAACTGTCTCTGTACAAAATATATTGTTTGTAATGAAAATACGCATCATTCCATTTACCGCTAGCACTATCAAACATTGCAAAATTTCTATAAACGCTTATAAAAAGTTCTTTATTTCTAGTAGCCTTCGAAAATAACAAAGCGGAATCCAGCCAAACACGGGCTACATCGTACTTTTTCAAAGATATATTAGAAGCAGCAATATTACTGAAGGTGCCGCCTACTCCATCCTTATCACCAATTTCCCTAGCTATTTGTAAAGATCTGTGATGGTACTCAAGTGCCTTTACAAAAAGTTTTTGCTTGTCATAGATGATACCAATATTTGCAAACGCATTGGCAATACCAATTTTATCATTGTTCTCCTCGCTTTTCTGCAAACTTTGAAGATGAAATTCAAGTGCCTTTTCATAATCCGATTTCATGTAATACACATTACCAATATTCCCTAACACCCCCGGTATCCTATCCCGATGCTGTAGTTTTTGATACAATTGAAGTGATCTTGTATAATAATCGAGTGATTTATCATAGGACATCTGATTTTTATAGATCACTCCAATCACATTTAGAACATTAGCATAGACTGCGCTTTCCTGATTCCCTATTTCCTCATTCATTTTCAGTGCCTTCAACTCATAATCCAACGCATTGGGAAGATCTCCTAATTTCGAATAAATTCCTCCTATAATATTCAGTACATAGGCAATGCCTTTTTTATGTCCCCCTTTTTCATACTCCTTCCGGGCTAAATTGTAAAATTTCAATGCATTTGCGAATTCTCCCTTGTAATAATGACCAATTCCGATCATAGCCAGGGAATTTCCAATTCCTTTCGTGAACCCGGCACTTTCCGCACACAATTTAGCTCGATACGCTGTAGTTATAGCACTGTCGTATTCTCCAATACGCGTGTGCTGATCAGCCAGTGAAATAAGCGTACTTACTTTATTGCTGTCGTTGTTTTGTGTAGTGATCAGATGGGTCAATGAATCAATGATCCTGTTCTTCGAAAGAATTTGTTTTTGACAATACAGATGAGAGCAGTGTGAAAAGCTAAAAACAAGCAGTAAGATCTGAACCAGATATTTTCGAGACTTAGAATTCACCTTTTAATCAATTACAAGATATTAATAAATCTCCCTCGTAATACGAATCTGAATAATTTAGCAAAAATCAAGTGTCGAATAGTAATAACACCACTCAGAAAAAGGCTTTTCTCAATCGGGGCTTCAACAAATCAAGACATCTGTATTTACCTCAAACGAACTAAGTCAATATTCGTTACTGGCCTGAACTTCCATTTGATAGGCGAGATACATTTTTCTATCTTCTTTCAATTTCTCAACTAATTCGCAGATATTCTTCAACGCAGTTATTATTATTGAAGGGCGTTTCATTGGCTCTGATTCTGCTTTTATTTTATTGTCTTTTTTCATTGATTCCAATTGTATACCACTAATTTCTGTAGTTTGGTGAAGTAAAAATATGACCCACGACAGTAAATGGATATTTAAGGTCATTCTTCGCACTTATTCATATACTTCCTTTCTCCTACCAAATAAATACTTTTCTCATAAATGTGAGAAGAAGAATCTTGCTTCTAAAATTATGATGCAAAAAAATAACATTAGTCTCTTTTTAAGCTGATAGTCATCATTTTTATAAAAAACATGTATGTTGAAATTTGGATCACAAATCTCAAACTGAAAAATGTCTTCGCGCAAACACCTTACGAAAGTGGACTCATGTTCACGGCCGACAAAATGGTCTTCAATAAATCGGAAAAATATGCATGGACAGGCAACTCCTATCTTGGCCTCTACTTTTCAAAAAAAGACAGAAGTGGAAAATGGCTAAGTCCTATGATGCTGAAAGGCGATGTGAATGGCGCTTATCATGATGGTCCTGCTTGCTTCACGGAAGATGGCAACACTGTTTACTTTACCAGGAGCAATTCAGAGAAAGACGGAAAACTAAGAAAGAATTCAAAACAAGAGAATAACTTAAAAATATACAAAGCAGAATTTAAGGGGGAAAAATGGACCAATGTAACCGAATTACTATTTAATAGTGATGATTATTCGTGTGGGCATCCAAGTCTTTCGTCGGACGGAAAAACAATCTTCTTTGTGTCAGATAAACCAGGTGGAATGGGTGGAACAGATATTTACAAATCAAACTGGAATGGAAAAGAATGGGGTGCGCCGATCAATCTTGGATCTGCAGTGAATACTGAAGGAAATGAAATGTTTCCTTATATGCACAATGACGGAACATTGTACTTTTCATCTGATGCACATAATAATCTAGGAGGTCTTGACGTATTCATGACCACATGGGATGGTAAAAAATGGCTACAGGTTGAAAACCTGAATTACCCCTTAAATTCATCATCCGATGATTTTGCGTTCGTAATGAATAAAGACAACAAAACAGGGTACGTCTCTTCAAATAGAAATGGAAATGACAAGATCTTCGAAGTGACTAAGAATGATCCTACTTTTATTTTATCCGGCATGGTCAGACATAAAGGAAAAATGCAAGGCATAGATTCTGCTGCCATTGAATTCAACAATATTACTTCCGGCAAAAAAGAAATATTCTACTCCGACAGTCGGGGACAGTATAAAGGAAAGTTAAAACCTGGAAGTGAATATATTATTAGTGCCGGTAGAGTAATGTATTTTCCAATAACTTCACCCGTCAAGATCTCAACATTAGGAAAAAAGATCTCTGAGAATTTTACCGCCAACTTCGAGCTTGATCAAATCATCATACAGAAGCCAATTGTTCTACAAAACATCTATTACGATCTGGATAAATGGAATATACGTCCGGATGCAGCAACTGAATTGAATAAGCTTGTTCAAGTGCTAAAAGATAATCCAAGGATACAGATTGAATTAAGTTCTCACACGGATTCCAGAGCCGGGGATCAGTATAACTTGGTTTTATCAGACAAACGCGCAAAGGCTGCCGTGGATTATCTGATTGCGAATGGTATTGACTCCAAACGACTTAAATGGAAAGGCTACGGCGAAACAAAAATCTTGAATAAATGTGCAAATAACGTTGAATGTTCAGAAGAAGAACATCAAATGAATCGCCGTACTGAATTTAAGGTGATCAAGATTCTGGATGCTGTCTCAGTGAAGTGATCAACTTCTTCATTGTTTCAGAAAATGAAACTCTGTTCTTCTGTTGTATTCATGCTCTTTTTTGGAACAATCAACATTATTAACGCAACGGTTTCGAATCTCTTTTTCTCCTTTACCCGTTGCTTTTAATCTTGTTCTTTCAATGCCGGCAGCTACTAGATATTCAACCGCTGCAGCAGATCGTTTTTCCGATAACACCAGATTACCGGCATCATCTCCTTGAGAGTCGGTATGTGAAATTACTTCCAGTGAATACGTTGGATTCTGCTTCATGATCACTGCAACTTCGTCCAACACTTTCTTTGAACCTTCTTCCACTGTAAATTGGCCACTTCCATACACAATGCTTTGTGTTACTTTCACTTTCTTGCTTTTCGCCTTCGAGAAATTACCGAGTGTTAACGTTATATCATCGTTCACTTCCCTGATAGCTAATTTGCTTATATCTGCTTTCAATAATGGAAATTCAAATCCGTTTTTTGTCTTTTTGAACTTCGATAATTCTTGTCCTGTTTGAGTTGCCAAAATAATATTGTCCACTGCTGTTGATGTTGGCTTGGCTGTTAACGTATAACTTACATTGTCCGGAAGATCCAGTTCAAATTCTCCATCCTTGTTCGTGAAGGTCTCATCTACTTTAACATGATCAAACTTGATGATTGAGACTGATGCGCGCTCCAAAGCCGTCTTTTTTCCTTCACTTTCAGTAAGCAATTTTCCACGTATCACTTTAACTTTTGAAATAGATTCACGGTTTAAGCCACCTATGTATCCGGTATAAAGAATCCTGCCTTTTGGACTAACCAGACAAACTTTTGATGTATTCAAAATGCTATTGATCTTTAATTTCGTGTGATCAAGAAGCATGAAAGACCATCCATGTGAAATCTTAGTAGTTTCATAACTGGCAGCTCTTTTATCATCTATGTCCTTTTGGATCTTAGCAATCTCTGTGAAACTTTTTACGTCAGCATGACACTCAGTATGTAAGCCTTTGAAACCGGAAGTTAAAGCCAGTTCAATTTCCAGCTCAGAAATTATCTTTTCCAATCCCGCTATACTGTCCACATTATCCGAATTCCCAAGTGTATCTCTGAAACGATAAAAAAGTACGTGGTAAATTGCAGGGACTTGAGTCGTTTGAGGTGTATTCCAGGAATCTGTATAATTGATCGTTTCCTTCACAATATCACCTACTTTCAGTCTTTCCAGTTTCATTGCATTCTGGCTTATTAAAGACCACGACAGAAAAGATAAAATAGCTATAAGCAATTGTTTAATGGAGACCAATTTCATCTTATCAAAGATAACTTTTTTATTTATTCACGCTACTCGTCAATTATTTTTCTTCCACAATAATATATTCATTGACCTTTGATGTAAGAATTATTTCTTTTTTTTCGCAAATCACGACCTTTGAACCATCAAATTCCTCAATAGAACGGATATCGATCTCTGCACCTATCCGCAGGTGATGTTTATCCAGGTATTTGAGAAAGACGGAAGAATGATCGGTCACACCCCTTATGAAATAATTCTTGCCTGCAACAGCCTGAGTCAGTGGAATAAAATTAGTGCGCTTCACCTTACCCTTGGCATCCGGAATTGGATCGCCGTGAGGATCAAAACGAGGATTACCAAGAATGTCTGCGAGTTTTTGAATTAATTTATCATTTCTTACATGCTCAAGTTCTTCTGCTATTTCATGTACTTCCTCCCACCCAAATCCAAGTTCCTTTGCCAAATAGGTTTCCCAAATTCTATGCCTCCTCACAATCGATACTGCGAGCTTGGTCCCTGAAGCTGTTAAACGAGTACCATAGGATTTTTCATAGATCACATATTTCAGTTCATGAAGCTTCTTTAATGACTCCGTAACCGAAGCCGGATTGATACCCAAACGAGACGACAGATCACTGTTACTGACCACTTGCGTTTTTGCCGTAGTCAGATTGTAGATCGTCTTCAGATAATTTTCTATGGTTTCAGGCCTCATAAATTAATTTTTAGGTATACCAAAATTAACGATCGGAAAGCATATATTAAAATCGATTTTTGTAACACAAATAAAGAATGAAAAACTACAAACTGAATTTTTTGCTGATCATTTGCCTGCTTACGGCTATTATGGCCTGTCAAAAACTAATACCGAAAGCGCCCGCCAACAATGAAATCCTGGATGGCCCGGTAGAAGGATTGACCAATGAAGAAAGGATAAAATTCCTTGAAGGAGACAAAGCTTTTAATGGAGATATCTTCACTGCTCAAACCGGACTTGGCCCTTACTTTGTAGCAAGCTCATGTGGTGGTTGTCATGCAGGCGACGGAAAAGGTCACCCCTTTACCACACTCACCCGTTTCGGCCAGGCTGACAGCAGTGGCAATTTATATTTGAATATGGGAGGACCACAACTTCAAAACAGAGCCATACCGGGATATACACCTGAAATTATTCCTTCCGGCGCGCCATCCTCTAAATTCACACCTCCTGCGAATTCAGGACTCGGTTTTCTTGAAGCATTAACAGATGCACAAATATTAAGTAACGCCGATCCGAACGATGCTGATGGTGATGGAATTTCAGGTGTGCCGAATTACATTGTTCCGCCTTCTTATTTTCAACCTCAACTTCATCATCTTCCTTTAAACGGAAAATACATTGGAAGATTCGGGAAAAAAGCAGGAGCCATTGATCTGATACAACAAACCGCGAATGCGTATGTTCAAGACATGGGTATTACCAGCGAGTACAATCCGAATGAACCTGCGATCAACGGCATTCAGGGCAATTCTGGAGATCCTGTTCCTGATCCTGAAATACCTCTTAATAAATTATTAAATGTTGTATTCTATCTGCGTACACTCAAAGCGCCGGAACCAAGAAATACAGGATCTTCAGATCACCAGCTTGGTAAAAAAATATTCAGTCAGATCGGATGTGAAAAATGCCACAAAGAAAACTGGACAAGTAGTTTTTCAACTATAAATGCGATCAGTAACAAAGCGTTCAGTCCTTATACGGATCTCTTGCTGCATGATATGGGCTCTGGATTGGATGATGGCTATACCGAAGGCAAAGCAAAAACCTCTGAATGGAAAACACCCGCCTTATGGGGTCTCGGACTTTCAAAAAAATCACAAGGAGGTCAATATTATCTTTTGCATGACGGAAGAGCCAAGAGCATTGAGGAAGCAATTGATCTTCACGGTGGAGAAGGGCAAAAAAGCAGGAGTCAATTCATTGCTTTGAACGAACAGGATAAAAAAGCACTTCTGAAATTTCTGGAAGATCTGTAGTTCGAATACAAAATAATCTCGACTTGTATTTTGGCGAGTTACTCAATTATCAACCTATTCTATTCGAAGGTAAGAGCTTGAATATTATTTATTCTCAAATCGACATTCCCTCTAATTTATTTTTATCTTTATCGAATGTACAGCGTACTGATAAAGGAGAGTATCATCTTCGCATGGCAATCACTCACCGGAAATAAACTCCGTTCATTCCTGAGTTTGTTGGGTATTACCATTGGCATCTTTGCCATCATTCTTGTCTTTACCATAGTAGACAGTCTGGAGAACAACATCCGAAGCAGCGTTGAATCATTGGGAAACAATGTGGTCTTCGTTCAAAAATGGCCCTGGACTTTTGAACCGGATCAACCCTGGTGGGAATTCATGAAAAGACCAACGCCTCGTTATTATGAGATGGAAGAATTGATGAAGAAGTGCAAGAGCACGGAAGCCGTTGCTTACCGTATGGGCAGAAGAAAAACCGTGAAATACAAAAGCAACAGTGTGCAGAATGCGATCATAGGTGGTGTATCCTACGAATATTATAAGATCAAGAACTTTGAATTAACGGACGGAAGATATTTCACACAGAATGAAACAGAGGCGGGTTATCGCGTTGCTATTGTTGGCGCCGAAATTGCAAAAGGGTTATTTCCTTACGAAAGTCCACTTGGAAAAGAAATAAAGATATCAGGACAAAAAGCAGTTATCATTGGAGTGATCAAAAAAGAAGGGGAAAGTATTCTTGGACCGAGTTTTGATTTTCAGGTGGTCATTCCATTCAACTTTGCAAGGGTGTTGATGGACCCACGCTCAGAAAGAGCGGACCCTATTATTTATTGCAAAGCAAAAGCTGGTGTGACCAATAAGCAATTGACAGATGAGCTCACAGGAATTATGAGGGGCGTTCGTAAACTTAAACCAGGAGCGAAAGATAATTTTGCACTGAATGAAACTTCCTTGCTCACCAAAGGATTTGATTCATTCTTTGAAGTTCTTGGAACTGCCGGATGGATCATCGGAGGATTCTCCATTCTAGTTGGAGGTTTTGGAATCGCTAACATCATGTTTGTTTCGGTACGTGAACGAACAAGTTTGATCGGTATACAAAAAAGTCTGGGTGCAAAAAATCTATTTATATTATTTCAATTTCTGAGTGAGAGTGTGATCTTGAGTGTGGTTGGAGGAACTTTCGGATTGTTACTTACCTGGATCGTGATGGTATTGGGCAAAGATTCCATTGACATGGAAATTACCCTAACCGGCGCAAACATTGTTCTAGCTTTTACAATTTCTATTTTGATTGGTGTCATCAGTGGATTCATACCGGCCTATAGTGCCAGCCAGTTAGATCCCGTTGAAGCGATACGAAGCAATTAAAGATGAAAAGACCGAAAATCATAACCATCATATGTGTTATTGGATACCTGTCAACCGTATTCACCTTTCCTCAGGTATTTTCACCGGCAATTAAAAAATTGGGTATTTTAATGCCGGCTTTGTACGGTATTCTCGTTGCCGCTAATTTTATTTCCTGCGTAGGAATTTGGTATTACAAACAATGGGGTGTGCAACTTTATCTGTTAGCCTTCTTTTCTAAAACACTTTTTTTTATATTAAGCAAGCAAACGGGAACAAGTTTTTACATTGGATTAGTGATTTCTGTCATATCCATTTTCTATTTGTTGAGAAATTACCCTAAGATGAATCCCAATCTTTAGACGACGGAATTATTCCATCCCTGATTTCAGTTAAATCATCTAAATTATACGAATACCTAACTAATTATTTTGTTCGGCAAGAAAATAATTGTATATCTTTATATAACATACACAAATTACACACAAACAGAACACAGAAATTATGATTGCCGAACCGGAAACTGGAGTATTATTAGATGCGTTAAAAGGATTTTTTGGATTTGATAAATTTAAAGGAAACCAGGAAAAGATCATCAAGAATTTACTGAGTGGAAATGACACCTTTGTTATCATGCCAACAGGAGGAGGAAAGAGCTTATGCTATCAGCTTCCTGCCATTTTAAGCGAGGGAACTGCCATCATCGTATCTCCTTTAATTGCCTTAATGAAGAATCAGGTGGATGCCATCCGCGGGTTCAGTCAGGAAAGTGGAATTGCCCATTTTCTAAATTCTTCTCTTAATAAAAGTGAAATAGCCAGAGTGAAGAAAGATGTGACCAGCGGCAAGACCAAATTATTGTATGTTGCTCCGGAGACCTTAACAAAAGAGGACAATATTGCATTTTTCAAAGAATTCAAGATCTCTTTTTTCGGTATTGATGAGGCTCATTGTATATCAGAATGGGGCCATGATTTCAGACCGGAATACCGTCGTCTTCGCCCCATTATCGACGCAGTAGGAAGCGTTCCTGTTATTGCGCTTACAGCCACTGCAACACCAAAAGTACAGCAGGACATTCAGAAGAACCTGGGTATGCTGAATGCAACACTTTATAAATCATCATTCAACCGACCAAATCTTTTCTATAATGTTCGTCCAAAACAAAACGTTATAAAAGAGATCATTAAATATGTAAAACAGAACAACGGTAAAAGTGGCATCATTTATTGCTTAAGCAGAAAGAAAGTAGAAGAGATCGCAGAAGCATTAAAGGTGAATGGAATAAAGGCCGCTCCTTATCATGCCGGTCTGGATGCAAAGGAAAGAGCGAAAACACAGGATGGATTCCTCATGGAAGATCTGCATGTGATCGTAGCAACGATCGCTTTTGGAATGGGGATTGATAAACCAGATGTACGTTACGTGATCCATCACGATATTCCGAAATCTCTGGAAGGATATTACCAGGAAACCGGAAGAGCAGGACGTGATGGAGGCGAAGGAAATTGTGTCACTTTCTATAGTTATGATGATATCATCAAACTGGAGAAATTCATGAAAGATAAACCGGTTGCTGAACAGGAAATAGGCAAGCAAATGCTTTCTGAAACTGCCTCTTTCGCTGAGACCAGCAGTTGCAGAAGAAAATTCCTCCTTCATTATTTCGGAGAAGAATTTGAAGAAAAGAAATGCAACGGCATGTGTGATAACTGCCATAATCCGAAGCCTAAATTCGAAGCAAAAGAAGATCTGGAGCTTGTGTTACAATGTGTACTTGAAATAAAAGAAAAGCATAAGATCAAAGATGTGATCCATGTTCTAATGGGCACGCTTACTGCTGTGGCTAAATCTTATAAACACAATTCACTTGAAACCTGGGGTAAAGGAGTTGAAGATGATAAGGATGAAAAATTCTGGATGGCAGTCTTAAGACAAGCCATTGTGAATGGATTTCTAGCGAAAGACATCGAAAATTACGGATTACTAAGAGTGACTGAAAAAGGACATGCCTTCTTGAAAAAACCACAAAGCATAAAATTCACGCGCGACCACGATTATGCTAATACAGATAAAGATGAAGAAGATCTATTAACCGGAGGTAAAGGAGGAAGTGCAGCTGCCGATGAAACGCTTTATGCCATGCTAAAAGAAGTGGTGAAGAAAACAGCAAAAGCAAAAGGTCTACCTCCTTATGTGATCTTTCAGGAAACTTCATTGGAAGAAATGGCCATACAGTATCCGATCACCATGGATGAACTTACCAAGATCAGTGGGGTTGGAACAGGAAAAGCCAGCAAATTCGGAAAACCAATTCTTGACCTTATCAAGAATTATGTAGAGGAGAATGAGATCGAAAGACCGAGTGATATGGTCATTAAGTCGGTCGTAAATAAATCCGGCTTAAAAGTTTATATCATTCAGAATATTGACAGAAAGATCAGTTTGAATGATATGGCAAAAAGCAAGAACCTGAAATTGCCTGAACTTTTAGGAGAGATCGAAACCATTGTCGCCTCGGGAACCAAAGTGAACATCAACTATTATATTGAGGAGAATGTGGATGAGGAAAAACAAGATGAGATCCTTGAATATTTCAAAGAGAGTCAAAGCGACAGTATCAAAGAAGCGCTGAGTGAATTGGGCGAGAATGATTATACCGAAGAGGAGATAAGGATCATGAGGATCAAGTTTCTCTCTGATTTCGGAAATTAATTCTAGCCGTTTTTTAATGCATTTCGCATGACCTATGGGTCATTTGAATACTATCTGTTAGAGATTCGTTTAAAAATCAGGCCGAATTACAATTATTGGAGTTATTTTGCGTTCAAATAAAGCCATGTTCTCTCCCGGTCTTCACAGAAACATATTCTTATTCGGAGTTTACGGACTTGCCTTCGGCATGATGATCGGAACCGTGCCCACTTCCATCCCCATCCTCATTCTCCTTGGAAACTGGTTACTGGAAGGTAATTTTCGCGAAAAATGGGGTAGACTAAAGAATAACCGGATCTTTTGGATCTTCTCTTCTGTTCTCTTAATACACTCAATCGGACTTCTCTACACAAGCAATTTAAGTGCAGGATGGGATGATGTAAGAACAAAAATGCCTTTGCTTCTACTACCTCTTATTTTTTTCAGCACCAACTCGCTTTCCCAAAAAGAACTGCACAGAACACTATTCTTTTTTCTGTTAGGAACCTTTGCAAATTTAAGCTGGTGTGGCATTTATACATTTTTACTTCATCACAATGAAACAGTGCGAAGTGCCTCCCGATTCATGAGTCATATTCGTTTAGGACTTTATCTCAATATGGCAATTGCTGTCTCCGTTTACTTCATTCAATTCTACAGATCATTTACATTGAGAATATTGTTGAGCCTGCTCCTACTCTACTTTCTGTTTTTCATGTATGCATTGGGACTTGCCTCCGGAATGGCTAATTTTTGTATCCTTCTTCTATTGTTTGCTTTTTATCTCAGTTACAAGAAAGGAACAAAATGGCTGCTCCTCTCTGCGACAACAGTTGTATTCATCTTCTTTTTTATTGCTTCTTACATAACTCGTGTTTACAAAGAACAGTTCACAATAAAGACCGATCGTTTAAATGAAAAGATACTTGTCAATACGGAAAGGGATAATTATTATCATTTTGAAGGTCCGGAACAAATTGAAAATGGATATAGGGTGAATATCAATGTTCAACTAATGGAAGTTTATTCAGAATGGAAACGAAGATGTCCGGATGATACTTTTTCTTACAACCCTAAATTCAACCTTGATCGCTTTCAGGTCCTGATCCGTTATTTGAGCAGCAAAGGATTGACAAAAGATTCGATCGGAATTGCCACTCTAAAAGAAGAAGATCTTTCAAACATTAAAAAAGGAATCACCAATTATGCAATGAATGACTGGAGCTATTTTCACAAAAGGATCTATGAACTAGTAAATGAATACGAAGAATTCAGAATGAAGAAAGGCATTAGTGGGCATTCTTTGACCATGCGCCTTGTGTTCTGGAAAACTGCTATCTATTGCATTGAAAAAAATATGCTTACCGGCGTTGGAACAGGAGACGTACAGGAAGAGTTGAACAAAGCTTACAATGAAACCAATGCTCCATTAAGCGAAGAATGGCATAAACGTCCACACAACCAATTTCTAACAGTGACATTGGCACTGGGAATTTTTGGTCTCATCGTTTTTCTTATTTCCGTCTTCGCGCCGGCATTTCAACTGCGAAAAGAAATTCATTTGCTTTACCTTCCCTTCTTTATAATGGTTGTCATTTCATTCTTAATGGAAGACACACTTGAATCACAAGCCGGATTGACTTTTTATGCATTCTTTAATACGCTCTTTATCGTCTATGCTTATCTGAACAAAAAAGATCAGAAGGTAATGCAATCCTGAGGATCGATAGGAATCCCATTGTACCACAATTCAAAATGCAAATGCGGACCTTTGCTTCTGTCACCAGTATTTCCAACAACAGCTACCACATCTCCGGCAGATAAACGATCTCCTGTCTTTTTTAGCAACTCAGAATTATGTTTGAAGATGCTCGTTAAATTATTGCTGTGTTGAATATGGATCACATATCCATCCTGTGCGGAGAATCCGGTAAAAACAACAGTCCCATCCAGTACATTCTTTACCTTTTCATCGACCTTTGTAACAATGTCTACGCCATAATGTTCCTCTTTAATATTATACGATGAGATCACCAGACCTTTTACCGGAGCAAAGAAAACCAACTCACTCAATCCTTTTAATTTCGGATTGGTAAATGAAGCGACGGAACTCTTGTTCTGCTCATACTCCTCTCTGAATTGCTTGTCGGAGATCCCCGGATCCACATCCACATTCTTGTATTTTCCACTTGTATCCTTCTTTGGCCTCTCAGATCTTTTTTCCAAGCTGTCTTGTAGAACATGCAACACATTATTTATATACAACTCTCTTTCTTCCAAGGACTGCTCAATGGAATCAGTTTTCATCGTAAGAGCAAGGATCTGCTTTCTTTCGCTGATACTACCGTAGCCCGGTATATATTCCCTCAAAGAAGTAAATGCAACCAGACTAATAACTAAGGTCGTCATAAGAATAGTAATAGCAAGCATACCCGTTAAAATACCGATCGGCGACAACCGAAGCGACAGCTTTTCCCCAAAGGTGGTATCATTTAGGATCACTAAACGATACTTACTTTTCATGAAGACCTTGATCTTCTTCCAGTTACTAAGCTTTTCGGCTGACATTCAAACAGTAAAGATGCAAAAAATATCTTCTTGAGTGGAAACTTGCAAGACTTAAAAAGTTTCCATAGTTTTGATGTCGATTTTGGGTACACATGCTAAAATATTAAAAGGTGTAGAAGAACTTGTCTTTAAATATGGTATTAAAAATATTACCATGGACGAGATCAGTCGGCACATGGGTATAAGTAAAAAGACCATCTATCAATATTTCAAGGACAAAGATGAAATGATACATCATTTGATAGCACATAAATTAAAAGAGGATGAATGTATCTTTCAAAAAACACATGATGAATCGGAGAATGTGGTTGCCGAGATCTTTACATTGATGAAAAACATGAGGGACATTCTCTCCAACATCAATCCCGTTATCTTTTATGAATTGCATAAATATTATCCGGCTACTTATTTGCTATTCGAGAATTTTAAACACGGTTTTGTACTGGACAGAATTGAGAAGAGCCTTATAAAAGGACAGCAGGACGGACTCATACGAACTGATATTAACATAAAGATCCTTTCGAGAATGCGATTGGAAAATCTGGATCTGGGATTTTTTGGAAGAGCATTTCCACATGATAAATTCAACATGGTGGAAGTTCAATTAGCCATGAATGAACATTTTCTTTATGGTGTTTGCACTTTAAAAGGACATAAACTCATTAATAAATATAAGAACATAGTTGAAGAATGATTATGAATAAAAAAAGTAATAAAATAAGGTTAAGGTACCTTGTATTGTTCAGCTCCTTGCTATTTTATGCAAATGCTCAGCAGAACAGTGCCTATAGCTTACAGCAGGCAATTGATTTTGCCATTAAAAACAATCCCAATTATTTGAATTCAGACCTTGATCTGAAATCGGCCGATCACAGAAGGCAGGAAATCACAGGACTCGCATTACCACAAGTAAGTGCAAGTGCCGATGTAAAGGACTATCTAGATCTTCCAACTTCACTTTTACCCGGTGAATTCTTCGGAGCGCCTCCGGGAACTTACATTCCGGTGAAATTCGGAACGAAGTACAATTCCACTGCCGGAGTAAGCGCATCGCAGGTGCTTTTCAGCTCGGATCTTTTTATGGGAATACGCGCTTCTCGTGAATTCATCAATCTTTCGAGGATCAATGTTATCAGAACAAAAGCAGAATTGATCACACAAGTCTCTAAGGCCTATTATAATGTTTTGATCAATAGAGAAAGAGTGAAATTACTCGATGCCAATCTTATCAGATTGAAAAAAATACTGGATGATACTAAAGCATTGAATAGTCAGGGTTTTATTGAACTCATTGATGTAGAGAGACTGGAAGTAAGCTATAACAATCTTTTAACAGAGAGAGAAAAAGTGAACAAACTGATCGGTTTATCCGACAACCTTCTCAAATTTCAAATGGGAATGAAGATCAGTGAACAGATCACATTAAGTGACAGCTTGAATGTAGAAGGAGCAGAAGAGAATATTCTCGGCGCCTCAAAGATCGATGTAAGCGCAAGACCGGAATACCAGTTGCTTCAGACTCAACAGAAAATGTTAGACATGGATGTAAAAAGAAATAAATTGGGTTACCTCCCTACCATTGCAGCATATGGCGCTTATCAATACAATGCGCAAAGACAAAAGTTCGATCTTTTTGATACACAACAAAAATGGTACAAAATTGCTTTAATCGGGGCTACCATTAATCTAACGGTCTTTGATGGACTACAGAGACACCATAAAATTCAGCAAGCAAAGATCGCTTCGGGAAAAAACCTGAACAATTTAAAGAACCTGGAACTTGCAACCGAACTGGAAGCAACAGCAGCCGGCATATCTTACGCCAATGCCTATGCAAGTATGCAGAATCAGAAAAAGAACATGGCACTTGCTGCACATGTTTACGAAGCTGCTCAGAAGAAATTCACGAATGGAGTTGGAAATAACCTGGAGATCCTCAATGCAGAAACATCTATTAAAGAAGCACAAACCAATTACCTGAATGCAGTTTATGAATTGCTTCTCTCAAAGATCGACTATAAAAAAGCAACAGGCACATTAACTAAATAATATATAAATAGAATAATTCTTAGATATGAATAATTTCAGAAATAGCATCATCCTTCTTGGATTCAGCGTATTAGTAGTTTCTTGCGGAAGTAAAAGTCCGGAAGGGATCACAGAGTTAAAAGCAAAACAAGCTGAATTGAAAACACAACTGGCAGAGATCAGTAGTCAGATTCAGAAGCTGGAAGGTGATTCCGGAGCAAAGGCGCTTTTAGTTGACGCAAACATCATCACACCTGAGATCTTTAAAACCTACATCAACGTACAAGGAAGAGTGGATGCGGAAGAAAGTGTTTCCTTGTCATCCGAAATGCCGGGAACGATCACCAAGATCAATGTAGCTGTAGGTGATGAAGTACAAAAAGGACAGGTGTTGGCTGAAACAGACGCCAGAGCCTTGCAACAAAGTATTTCCGATCTGCAGACCAATGCAGAGTTAGTGAATCAATTGTACGAAAAACAAAAAGCACTTTGGGAGCAAAAAATAGGAACGGAAGTTCAGTTCCTACAGGCTAAAACGCAAAAGGAAAGTCTGGAGAAAAAAATGTCTGCATTGCAAGAACAACTCAGAATGACAAAGATCATTTCGCCGATAGACGGAACAGTAGACGCAGTGGATATAAAACTTGGAATGCTTACTGCACCCGGTATGCCGGCAATACGCGTTATCAATTTCAATAATCTGAAATTGAAAGCAGATATGGCAGAAAGCTACGCTTCAAAAGTTCACAAAGGCGATGATGTATTGATACGTTTTCCGGATTCAAATGACACACTTAGCGCTAAAATAAATTATGCAGCACGTGCTATCAGTGCCATGAACAGAACTTTTGGTGTGGAAATAAAACTGGATAATAAAAAGGAATATCATCCCAATCAAATTGCCGTATTAAGCATCAATGATTATCGCTCACCCAAACCCGTTATTGCCATTCCCATTCACTACATCAAGAAAGATCTGAAGGGACAAACGTATGTCTTGATCGCACAAGGAAATAAAGCGGAAAAAAAGAATGTTAGCATTGGAAGAGAATACAATGGAAAAGTGGAGATCACAGAAGGTTTGGATGAAACAACTAAACTGATCACATCCGGATTTGAAGGACTGAATGAAGGAGATGCCATTCGTGTGAAAGGATAGTGCTATACAATTTAAAAATACTTATTTAAACATCATATGAATTTTAAAGAATTTAAACCCAGCAGCTGGGCAATTGATAACAAAACCGCGATCTACATTGTAGTGGTTATCATTTCCCTTATGGGCATCAGCGCCTATAACAGTCTGCCAAAAGAAAGTTTTCCTGATATCGTAGTACCGAAATTCTTTGTTAGCACAGTGTATGCAGGTAACTCTCCTACCAACATTGAGAATACAGTGACCAAACCACTGGAGAAAAAACTGAAATCCATTCCCGGTGTAAGAAAGTTGACCAGTAACTCCATGCAGGATGTATCACTTATCACCGTTGAATTCAATACAAGTATCAGTGTAGATAAAGCCAGACAACAGATCAAGGATAAAGTAGATGAAGCGAAATCCGATCTTCCTGCATCCCTCACACGTGCGCCTTTTGTGAAAGAACTTGCATTTTCAGAATTACCGATCATGTACATCAATATTGCCGGTGACATGGAACTGAATAAACTGAAAGAATATGCAGATGAACTCAAAAACAGAATAGAAGGACTAAAAGAGATCACGGAAGTGAAGATGGTGGGAGCGCCTGATCGCGAAATACAAGTGAATCTGGATATGTATAAAATGCAAGCCATGCAATTGGGCATGGGAGATCTGGAACGAGCCATTGGAAGTGAGAACCTGAGTATCAGTGGTGGTCAAATACCAATGGAAGGAACCAAAAGAAGCATCAGTATCAAGAATGAGTTCAAAACAATGGAGGAGATCAAAAATCTGGTGATCACTTCCCAGTCAGGAGCCAAACTTTACCTGAAAGATTTTGCTGAAGTGAAAGATACAGCACGTGAATCGGAAAGCTATGCCCGTTTAGGCGGCAACAATGTGATCACGTTGAATGTGATCAAACGCGCAGGAGAGAATTTGATATCGGCCTCAGACAAGATCAAAGAATCCATTGAAGAATTGAAGAAAACAGAATTTCCTTCGAACATAAAAATAAGTATAACAGCAGATCAGTCAGACAAAACAAAAGTAACACTTCACGACTTGATCAACACCATCATCATTGGATTCATACTTGTTACCTTGATCCTGATGTTCTTCATGGGCGTGACCAATGCATTGTTCGTTGCTTTATCTGTACCCCTTTCTATGTTCATTGCCTTCTTATTCATGCCTAGCATTGGATTCACCATGAACATGATCGTGCTTTTTGCCTTTTTACTTGCATTGGGTATTGTAGTGGATGATGCGATCGTGGTGATTGAAAACACACATCGTTTATTTGGAAACGGAAAACGCGATATTAAAACAGCTTCTAAAATGGCTGCAGGCGAAGTGTTCCTTCCTGTATTAAGTGGTACGATCACAACACTAGCTCCATTTATTCCACTTGCCTTCTGGCCGGGAATGATCGGTAAATTCATGTACTATCTTCCGATCACACTCATCATCACCTTACTCGCATCACTTTTTGTGGCGTATATCATCAATCCTGTCTTTGCAGTCGACTTCATGAAGACACATGATGAAGAAGCAAAAGAATATGGCAAGATCACAAGAAAAGGAATGCTTCGACTGATCGTATATGCATTGGTTGCTCTCTTTTCTTATTCCGGCGGACACACTGCTGTAGGAAACCTAATGATCTTCTTTGCCTTGTTTATGATCATTCACCGACTTTTCCTTTACAAGGTGATCGAAAAATTTCAGACAAGAACCTGGCCTGCCATTGTGAATGTCTATTCTAAAGCACTCATTTGGGGATTGAAAAGACCTTATCAGATGCTTTTAATGACCATTGGTTTATTCATTTTCTCAATTGTATTGATGAATATACGCAAGCCCAATGTGGTCTTCTTTCCACAAGGCGATCCAAATAATGTATTTGTTTATGTAAAACTTCCTGAAGGAACAGATCCTGCAAAAACAAATGCAGTCATGAAACTGGTAGAAGAAAAAGTAAACGCTATTATAGGAAAAGACAATCCCCTTGTTTCTTCTATGATCACCAATGTAACCATAGGCGTAACGGATCCGCAAGATGAAGATCAGAGTTCGTATGCCAATAGAGGAAAGATCGCCATCAACTTTGTTGAATTTGGAGACAGAAAAGGAGAAAGCACAATGCCTTATCTGAAAACAATTCAGAATTACAAGTGGGAAATTCCGGGAGCTGAGATCACCGCCAACAAAGAACAAGCTGGTCCACCCGTTGGAAAACCGATCAACATAGAAATAAGAGGAGATAAATTTGAAGAGTTGGTTAAAAATGGTCAGTTGCTGAAACGTTATCTCGAAGCTGCGGAAGTACCCGGTGTGGCGGAATTAAAATCAGATTTCGTGGATAACAAACCGGAGATCGTTTTTGATATTGATCGTGAACGTGCGAACAGAGAAGGAGTTTCCACTGCACAATTGGCAATGGAGATAAGAAAAGCAGTTTTTGGGATCGACAATCCAAGTAAATTCAGAGATGCCAATGATGAATATCCGATCCAACTTCGTTATAATTACGATCAAAGAACGAGCATTGAAGATATTCGTAACATCAAGATCACTTATCGTGATATGAATATGGGAGGAATGCTTCGTTCTGTTCCTTTATCGGCATTTTGCAGCATACGTTATGAAAATACCTATGGTGGTATTAAACGTAAACAAAACAAACGTGTGATCACACTTTCTTCAGATGTATTGGAAGGATTCAATGCAAACAATGTAGTTGCTCAACTCGAAGACGCAGCAAAAGGATTTAAGCCCGAAGGTGCCGTGGAAGTAAAATTCACAGGACAACAGGAAGAACAGGCGGAGACCGGTGCCTTTTTAGGAAAAGCCATGCAGATCTCAATTGGAATCATTCTGCTTGTATTGGTGATTCAATTCAACTCGATAGGAAAACCTATTATCATTCTCTCAGAAATTGTATTGAGTGTGATCGGCGTACTATTGGGTACTGCGATCTTTAAAATGGACATGAGTATTGTGATGACAGGAATTGGAGTCGTTGCATTGGCTGGTATTGTCGTCAGAAATGGAATATTACTTGTGGAATTCGCAGAAGAAGCGAGGCATAAAGGAGAGCGACTTTGGGAAGCAACTGTTGAAGCAGGTCGAACACGTATGACACCGGTTGTTCTAACAGCTACGGCCGCTATACTAGGTTTGATCCCTCTGGCAGTTGGATTGAACATGGATTTTGAAGAACTATTGGCACATGGTAAACCCAATATTTATTTCGGAGGAGATAATGTTGTATTCTGGGGTCCTTTAAGCTGGACCATGATCTTTGGTTTGGGATTTGCAACATTACTTACTTTGTTGCTGGTACCTGCTATGTATTTGATCGCAGAAAGATTGAAACGAAAAGCGGAAGTGATACTTGAGATCTTGCAATTACCAAGAGTAACTATGTATATTCCCTTCTTTGTTCTAATTTGTTCATTGATCTTAAAGATCAGAAGAATAAAACCGGATTACGGAGATTTGGATAGGTGAAAAGGGAGCTGATCCCTTTTTACCAAAGTTCATAATCCAATACCCGTTCACGCGGATTTGTAATCCGTGCGTTACCCGTTCGCGCGGATTTGCAATCCGTGTGTTATCCATCAATTTATTTTCTTATTCTACAATTTATAGCAAGGATCTATTTTCAAGTATCCCGTTCGCGCGGATTTGTAATCCGTGCGTTATCAATCAATTTATTTTCTTATTCTACAATTTATAGCAAGGATCTATTTTCAAGTACCTTACTTTTATCTTTCAATTATGTCGATCCCGTTCGCGCGGATTTGCAATCCGTGCGTTATCAATCAATTTATTTTCTTATTCTACAATTTATAGCAAGGATCTATTCTCAAGTACTTTACTTTTATCTTTCAATTATGTCGACCAAATACAAGGCAACAGTTCCTGAAAAAGCTTACTTTATAACGTTTACAACAGTCAATTGGGTAGATCTCTTTACTAGACTTGAACTTCGCTACGTTATTGCAAACTCTTTAAATTATTGCATTCAACACAAAGATCTAGAAGTTTACGCATATTGTTTAATGCCTAGTCATCTCCACTTAATTTGCAGATCAAAGCAAGAGAAAGTGAACTTATCTTCCATCATTCGTGATTTTAAAAAATTCACGTCAAAAAAAATTATAGCAACGATAAATGATAGCACTGAAAGCAGGCGAGAGTGGTTATTAAAAATGTTTTCAGATGCTTGCCAACACCTTGCACGTAAACAGGATTACAAAGTCTGGCAAGATGGATATCATGCGGAAATACTAGAAAGTGTAAATTTTGTATATCAAAAATTAGATTACATACACAATAATCCAGTAGTTGATAAATTAGTTCAAAATCCTGAGGACTACCTTTTCAGTTCTGCAAGAAATTATGCTGATCTAGATTCCTTCGTTGAGAAAATAGAAGTACTACCTTCCTTGTTTAAACGTTCCTTTTGAGATTTTAATAAACTAAAGGCACGGATTACAAATCCGCGCCAACATTTAATTACGGAGATTTGGATAGGTAAAAAAGGAGCTGATCCCTTTTTACCAAAGTTCATAATCCAATATCGTATTCTCTACTCTATACGTTGGTGTTTGCTCGCCGTCTGATAATCGTTTCACTTCTTCGGAGACAAACTTTTGAAGTTCATTGAGAGTAACTTTACCGTTCTTGTTCAGATCGGCTTTCAATTCCTTCATACCACTGAGCATGCAATAAGTAAACAAACCGTTCTTCCAGGCTTCTGCTTCCCATGCCGCTTCTGTTCCTCCTGCTGAAGAAATAACGGTTACTCCGGAATGCTGTCGCAGATCTGTAAATACTGCTTTCGACATTTCAAGAGCCGTACTTTGCGAAAACAAAACAGATCCTGCCCTTCTGCTGCTGTCCTTCTTCACTTTTCCTTTTTCATCCACACCTTGTATCACGTCTGTATCAACTTCACCACTAAAACAGGCATCAATGAACATCAGCTTTTTTATAGGCTTCATGTTCGAGAACAATTTTTCAAATTCAGTATATGCAACTGAATTGACTTTTGGATCGTCAAAATCCGTGTAATAGGTCGGGAAATAATAGCTGAGATCTGCATTCAAATAACCATGACCTGCATAAAAGATCATCACCAGATCATTCACTCCGGCCTTCTCAAAGAATTGTTTCATCTTTTTGACTGAATCTGTATGAAAATCGAGATTGATCATCTTTCGCGTGTAAATCTTATTGAAGGCTTTTGAATTCACCATCGTGTTGGCCACATCACCGGCATCTTTCACGGCATAATTCAAATTAAAATCTGTATTCTTGAATTTCTCACTGGCGATCACCAATAAATAAAGATCCGGTTTCCTCTCACTTGTATTGTTGAAGAATCGCGTTATCCTAGGACTTTCTTTCCCTGATCTGTCTTTAACGATGAACTCAAATTGATTCATTCCTGAACTTGTTTCGAAGGTTAGACTTTTTTCCATTCTGTTCTGTTCATTTCCTTTCGGGATCTCTGAATGGATCATCGTTCCGTTGTTTGTGACTATAAATTCACTTAAAGTTTCCTTCCCTTTATTTGCTGAAAACAAAAAATTCACTTTTCCGTTTGTTTCTTCTTTCATGACCACCTTATCGATCTTTGGTACCTCAGAAAAATTCAATTCCGTGTTCGCGTTCAAGCCCAACACTTTCATTCTCTTCAGATATGCAGTTTCATATGCCTTGATCAAAAGACTATCTTTACATCCAAATGAACGCAATACCTGATGGGGCTGATTCAAATACGCATCAAACTGATCGAAACTAAATATCTCTGATTTCAATTTGAATCGTATATTCTTCACAAATTCTTTTGAACCACAATATTTGAGATCGGAGCTCAACATAAAATAATCATCAGCAGATGCATTGGCCATTTGTCCGATCACTTTTTTATTTTTGAGATCAATAAAAGTAGCCAATGGATTTAGAGCTCCCGTCACAATTAAAAGGTCTCTTTCCTCAATGAAAAAACACTTTGCGTTCGACAATTTCATATCCTTTAGATCGATCAACTCCTCACCTTTCGCGTTGAAGATCTTAAAATAATTACCATACAGATCAAACAAGGAAAAATACTTTCCTTTTTCACTTGCGCAGTTCATGGGAATATGATCCGGTGTTCTTGCAAACACTTTCGTGAATAATTCTTTTCCACTTTCAATTTCATATTCCGTATAAACATGTTCTTTTAAGGAATCATTCGACTTTCCCAACTCATATTTCACATACCAAACACCCACAATCTTCCCTTCTTCCTTGATCTTAAAATCATACATGATAAACGTTTGCGCATAATCATTCATAACCGTCTTCGTATTCAAATCGATCCTGACCAATGCCTGTGTCGGGATCTCCATCTCGGTTCCACCAAAATTGTGTTTCTTCTTGATCTGCCCCAAGGTAAAAACACTTTTACCATCCTTACTCAAACTAACTCTTGAGCTCACCATCCAGGTTTCACTTTCGTAATCCGTTCTTCCTGTTTTTCTATTCACTATTTTGAACTTGCCTGCATCGGGAATAAAAACCTGCTCGGAATTAAAATCGATCACATGATACATTTGCGAAGCGGCAAGCGAAAACAAACCATCGTACTTCTCTTCTTTCATCGTCTTTAGATCAACGATATGCATCGATTTGAGATCAGAGTAATAAAACTCCCTGTTCATGAATCCGGAAGACCATGCTGTAATCCCTTTTTTAATGATGGCTGTGTATTTTTTTCTTTTGATGTTGTAGAGACTAAGGTTGACCGTGCGTGCAGCATGACCAGAGTTCACCACGATCTCTGAATCACTCAGAAAAAAAGCATTCTGAACGTAGGAAGAATCACTTTCAGAAGGGTCTTTGATCTCACAATACTTGGAGTAATTGGAGAGGTCCCAGATATGTCCACTGGAACCGGAACCGGTGTACAGCCATTTATTTCCCGGACTAATATTTACAAATGTAAAAGCATTGCCCATTGCCTTCCGTTCTGAGATCAATTTCATATCATTGGGTTCATATACCCTCACGCCTTTAAAAGCCGAATGACCCATTGTGACCAACCTATCTCCCGACTTTGACACACAGGTATTCAAAGCCATTAAATTCATTTTACGAATGAGTTTACCTGATCTGATATCAATGAATTTTAAACCTTTCACGGTAGAGAATACAGCAACTCTACCTCCCTTTAACAATGAAATATCATAAATGAATTCATCCGGCTCAAAATTGATCACATCGTATTTACTCACGGCAACTCTTTTATTCAATGCATTGGTCCATTGGTTTTGATCTGATTTCTCATATTTGAATTTTAGTGCAGCAACCTCATGCAAGATCTTACCGGTGATCAGATCGTAGGAAAATACAGCATCGGTATTAAAAGAAAAGAGCACAGAATCTTTCACTTTTATACGATAAGATGTATTTCGCTGTTCAGCAAAAACCGTGATCTTTGAAAGATCATTCAGGGATTGCCGAAGGATGGTATTTATCGTTCCTGAAGTCTTAGCAAGTATGGCTTCATTCCTGATCGAATTGAATTGGGCATGCAAAACATAATCCGTTGGCGGAAATGTATGTCTTGATACTACTTTTTTCGCTTTCAAATCATACAACAAGGTATAGGATCCGATGCCAACATAGATCACATTGGGATCTTGCGTAAAAAAAGCAGCATTCACGGGTAGCATTCCGTAATACTGACTGTTGGTTTCACCTGCAATGAAGGTTGTCGTATTGATCTTTGAAATAAGTTTTAATTGTAATGACTGGAATGAAAACAAATACAGATCCGTATTCACCAGGGCTAACACTTGCATTCCATCTGAACTTACCTGCAGGCATTTTGCGCTCATACCCAATTCAAACTCATCGACCATTTCAGCAGTTTCTGTATTAAAAACAGAAAGAGAATTTCCAAGCGTAAAGAAATACTTACCATCCGGTGTAAAAGCCGTGTTATCTGTCATGGAAAAAAGATTCTCCTTTGGTATAAGGATCTTTATATCCTTCAATTGTGCAAAAGAGAATTCACTTACGAACAAGAAAGAAATGAATATTTGAAAGATCCTTTTCAGGTGTTTACTTCCATTAAATTTTCACGAGATAAGGAAAAATAAGTAGGTCTATCGATCCCATTGAAACTTATCAGCAGCATGTGCTTTGTTTCTTCAATACGGTTGCTCTCCTCCAATTGTTTCAAAGATATATTCAGAGGGAGTGCCATGTGTCGGAATTTTCCTTGTGTTGAACGGAAAGCTTCGATCATTCGATCCTTCAACACCGATTCATCTTCGGATAAAAATGTTGTGCCTGGTTTTGATTTGAATTGCAATACGTGATCCAGCGTCAGTAATTGCAAGAGTACCGGATCATTTGCATATTCCTTTCGAATGTATTCTGCGGCTATTTGATAAATATCATTGAGTGTATAGTCATGATAGGGTCTTCTGGTTCCGAAATAAATGCCGAGTCCCATCAAGAAATCAAACGAACTGTATTTTAAAGCGACATACCTCAGCAAATGAATTGCGCGCTTTCTGTTCCAATAGATCTCGAGCGCATGTTCAAGGCAGACGATACTTTGCAGTTCGGATACGGAAAGGTATTTGCTTTTTATCAAAGTATAGGGAGGCAGTGGATCGAATTCATATTCATGGATCGCCTTATCTCGCATGGGAGTTCCTTTGAGGAATTTTAGAAAACCCAACTGAAGTTCCGGTGCGAAAAGTCGGAACACTTCTTCGAAGCTGTATCTTATCTCTGAAATTGTATCAAATGGCAAGCCTACGATCAGATCAAGATGCATTTCGATCTTGTGCTGCAGCTTTAAAATGATCTCCTTAGTTTTGAGGAAATTCTGTTTTCGCTTCACATCCAGATTGGCCTTTTGATTCACTGTCTGAATTCCGATCTCGAATCGAAAAATACCAACCGGAACTTTTTCCAGAATGAAGGCCATAATGTCGGGATGCAATATATCCGCTGTGATCTCAAATTGGAATATATTTCCTTCCCTCCTATTCTTTAAAATGAATTCGAAAATATCGATCGTGAAATTCTTTTTAATATTGAACGTTCTGTCGAGGAATTTGATGGTCTTACCATGCTGCATCAAATAAAGTAAAGTGTCTTTGATGCATTTATCCGGTAAATAGCGAACAGCGTTATCCAGACTGGCTAAGCAGAATTCACATTTATAGGGACAACCCCTCGAAGTTTCTATGTATAATACACGATTTGCCAGCGTGGAAGGATCATCATAAGCATAAGGCATGATATGCTCGTAGTTCTTCAGATCGAATGTTTCTTTGGATGGAAGGAAGGAGATCCTGCCGTCTGTTTTATATGCCAGGCCTTTTATAAATTCTATCTTCGGAAAATTGCTAAGAAATTGTGAAAAAGGGATCTCACCTTCTCCGGCTATGATAAAATCAATGCAGGGAAGATTCAGGATCTCCTCGTATTCATAACTGACCTCTGGTCCGCCTAATAAAATTTTACAAGCAGGATTCTTTTCTTTGATGCGGCGACAAACTTCCAATGTTTGTGTGATATTCCAGATATAGCAACTGAAAGCGACAATTTCGTAGGCAGCGCAATCAGATGCAATGTGTTCAGGATCTTCTTTAATGGTAAATTCCTTCCATTCCAAACCTGGAAAGGAATCCTTATTCAATGAATACAGCAAGCGAATGGCTGTGTTCACATGAATGTATTTTGCATTAAGCGTGCTGAGAAGTACGCGCATCTTTCAAAGATACGAAATTATGCTTCGCTACTTCTGAAAATTGCGATAGAGGTTCTCTGCATATTGCGAACCCGGACGATAAGCGTATGTTAAGAAAGAAAAAAGGCCATAGGTGAAAACCTCTTTTATCACTACCAGTGTTTTTGTTTTTTGATTATAGTAATTATCGACTTTATCGTTGGAAACATTATCCTGCTTTTGTTTGTTCTTTTTCGAGGACTTGCCTTCCTTTAATAATTTGTACCCTTCATTCTTCAGTCCCTTCCTGTAATTATCATATTGTGTTCGGTCGGAGAATTGATACACCATGTAATTTTCAGTCGTATCCTTTGAAAACTCCCAATACATCAAATATGATTTTGTAGCATCTTCCTTCACCATCACGGACCAGCTTCTTTTCACGAGATTGCTATCAGGCACGATCTGCATGGCATAACGTTTCCATCCATCTTTTAAAAGTGTTTCTTCTACCCTATCAGCAGAAGTAATAGCAAACTGCTGCAATTGTTTCA
>Ga0268298_10000932_pt1 | contig 36272 bp, 34 predicted proteins | sample WWTPWeurt_MetaG_FD_194462 | JGI IMG/M metagenome (GOLD analysis project Ga0268298, IMG submission 194462) | Activated sludge microbial communities from WWTP in Nijmegen, Gelderland, Netherland - WWTP Weurt | ecosystem: Engineered > WWTP > Aerobic digester > Activated sludge | place...
CACCGCTCGCGCCGCCCGCGCCCCCGCTCGCGCCGCCCGCGCCCCCGCTCGCGCCAGCGGCGCCCCCGCTCGCGCCGCCCGCGCCACCGCTCGCGCCCGACGTACCAGCGCTGCCGCCGGAACCCGCGGCTCCGCCCGCGCCGGCCGAACCGCCCGCGCCTTTCGCGCTACCGTTCTCGCCGCCACACGCCGTCGCGAATGACGCGCACGCCGCGCCGACGAGGAGCGCCCGGGCTCCGATCACCACGCCGAGGGAGGGTCTCGTTTGCACGCGGCGATTCTGCAGCAAGACTCGGGCCGCCCACGCGCACGCCGCAGAACTCCCGCTAAAACGCGGTCTGCGCCGGTGCTCGGCGCGCCTGAGACCGCGGCTGCGAACGAATCGATCGCACTGCCCGGAAGGGATGGTTCGCATCTCGGATGCCTGCACCAGGTCGTCCCCGCCGGGGAGGCGGGCGCAAGGCAGCGTGGTAGCGTCCCACCATGCCCGGCTCCACTCACCCGCCGAAAGACCACCGACGCTTCGAAGGCGAAGACCTCTCGCACGCGCGCTTCGAGCGGTCTTCGCTGGAGAACGCGCGTTTTCTCGACTCGAAGCTCGACGGCCTGCGCTTCGAGAAGGTGTCGCTGGCGCGCGCCCGCATCAAGAACTCCGTGCTCATCGGCCTCGACGTGGACGACATCGACGCCAAGGCGAGCCGAGTCGAGAACGCCGACCTCTCGTCGCTCGCGCTCCACGACGCCAACCTGTCACAGGCGGAACTCCGCGACGTCGACGCGACGAAACTCAAGCTCACCGACGCCAACCTGAGCCAGGCCGTGCTCGAGGACATCGAGGCCAGCGAGCTCTCGCTCACCAACGCCCGGGCGCGCGGAGCGAAGCTCAAGGACGTGGACCTCTCCGAATCGAGCCTCGAGGACGCCAAGCTCTCTGGCTCGAAGTTCCAGAACTGCGACCTCTCGGGCGCGACGCTGAGCGACGTCTCGTTCGCGCGCTCGATCTTGGAAGACGTCGACGCTTCGGGCGCCACGCTCACCGACGCTTCGCTCACGGGCGCGCAGCTCTTGGACGTGGACTTCTCCCGAGCTCAGCTCAAGAACGCGAGCTTCGCCGATGCACGGCTCAGCGACGTGGACCTGACCGGCACCGTGATCGAGGACGCGAAGGTCACGGGCCTGATGATCAACGGCGTTCGGGTGGGGGAGCTCATCGAGCAAGCTCGTGTCGCTCGGAGCGGGAGCACCCAGCCGATGGGCTCCGGCGGCTCCGAGCGCCGCTGACGTGCACGGTCACGAAAGAGCGCCCCGAGAGGCGAGTGTCGCCGCCGGTGCCCGAGAGAGTACGTGGACCTGGAGCTCGGCCTCCGGGATGGCCCGACGAGCCGCGCTGACCACGTGCTCGTGATGGGTGAACAGCAGGATCTGCAGGCTCTGCGCTACCCGACCCAGCACGCGGAGCGCGTGCTCCACGCGTTCTTCGTCGAACTGGATCAGGACGTCGTCCAAGACCAGCGGCAGCGGCTCACCGTGCTCCGCGAATCGACCGAGGCTCGCCAGGCGTAACGCCAGATACAGCTGGTCACGCGTTCCTTCGCTCAAGCGTTCGACGGCGACGGCACGACCGTCTTCCCGGACGCAGGTGAGCACCGGCGGCTCGGCGTCGACGTCGACGCGGATCTCGCTGTACGCACCCAACGTCAGCTCGGGAAAAATGCGATTGGCGCGGGCGAGGACCGGCCCTTGGTGACTCCGGCGGTAGCGCTCGATCTCGGACTCGAGGAGCGAAAGCGCCGTGCGGACGCGCGCCCAGCGCTCGGCGTAGCCGCGGATCTTCGCTTCGAGCGCTGCGGCGTCGGCTTGATGTTCCGCAGCCGAGGTCTTGCCGTCGAGGACTTCGAGCCCCGCTTCCGCAGCGCGGACCTGATCCCGCAGCGCGTCTCGCTCTTGATCGAGCTCGGCGATCGCCTCGTCGAGCTCGAAAGCGCGGACGCGCGCGCTGGAGAGCGACAGGCCGGCGGCACGTACGAGCGCCGCGTCGATGGAGGCGTCGCCGCAGGTCTCGCGCAGCGTGCGCTCGAGTTCGGAGAGCTCACGCTCCGCCGCTCGGCGCCGCGTCGAACGGCCCTCGGCGGCGGGAAGCTCGTCAGTCGAAGTCACGCCCGCCTGCCGCAGGAGCTCGGAGAGCTCGTGTTCCGCCCGAGCGCGGCGCGTGGCGGCCTGCTCGGCCCGAGCCTTCGCTCGCTGACGTCGGGCGCTGAGCTCCTGGTGCCTCCGCAGCATTTCGCGCGCACGCCGCTCGCGGCGGACGAGCTCGCTGGCGCTACGATCGGCGTCGGCCGGCGCGAGATCCGGCGCGTGTTCCCGGGCGAGGCGCGCCACGTATTCCTCGAACGCCGCGCACGCTCGCTGCATGCCGTCGATGCGGTGTCGCAGCGATTCCGCTTTGTCGACGTCCAGCCGGAGCTCGTCGAGGACGGCCTGCACGGCGTCGGCTTCGGCCGGCGAAGCGCTGGCCGAAAGCCCGAGCAGCGCCACGGCCTTCGCCCACTCGAGCTGCCACGCCGCGCGCGACCTCTCCAGCTCTTCGACGAGCTCTCGCGCGCGTTCGCGAGCGACGAGCGCGCGGGCGTGGGAAAGCTCGAGCTCGGCGCGCCGCTCGGACACGCGCTCCCAGCGCTCGGTGAGCTCACGGGCTTCGGCGGGCGAGGAGGGAGGCGCGCCGGCGCGAAAGTGCCAGAGCTCGCGCCACTCGGCGTCGAGCGCTCTCTGCTCGGCGTCGAGCGTCCGCAGTGCCGCATTCAGGGCGTCGAGGGCTTCGGCGCCAGCGCCTAGGCGCGCTTCGAGCCCGCCGACCCTCGCGACATCGGCGGCCTCGCGGCGCAGTCGATCGGCGAGGTCGTCGCTCGAGTGCACGAGTCGCTCGTGTGCATCGAGTAGCTCGGGTTCGGGTCGCTGGTCCTTCGAGCTCACGAGCTCGCGCACGCGTGCCCAGCCCCGGTCGCGCTCCTGGCGCACGGCAGCGAGCTTTTCTTCGCTCGGAAGGTCGCGCACCCGCTGGAGCTCGCGGAGCTCGTTCCGGGCGTGGAAAAGCTCACGTTCGAGCGCGCTCTTCTGCTCGTCCATGCGCTCGCGGCGTCGCGCGAGCGCGTCGAAGCGTTTGGCGAAGACCTCGATGCGACCGAGCGCCGGCCAGGCCGCCCGCTCCACCTCTGGCCGCACTCCCAGGGTCCCCGCGAGCTCGGGCCAGAGGGCCATTTCGGCCGCGAGGGACGCTTCGGCGAGCTCGAGCTCCTGGTCGCGCTGGCGCGCGCGTTCGAGCTCGAGGGCGCCGACCACCTGCTCTTTGGCGAGCCCCTGCACGCGAGCGAGAGCGGGGCGGGAGGGGATCAGACTCCGCACGTCGGCGTCGCCCTGCCGACCGAGCTGGGCGAGTCGTCGCCGGAGCAGCTCCTCGCTCGCGGCGAGATCGGCGCGGCGCTTCACCAGGTCGGCCTGATCGCGGCGGTACTCGCCGAGCCGCGCTTGGAGAGCGTCGATGGTCTCGTCGTCGAGCACGAGGGCTTCGTCGCCGAGCTCGAGGCCAGCGATCTCTCCGTCGATCTCGTCGAGCTCGACCCGTGAGGCGTTTTCGTCGCGCAGCGCTGCGTCGCGCTCGCGCTCGGCCACGGCTCGGCGCGCGCTGGCGTCGTCCGGGAGCAACGCGGCATCTCGCACGAGTGCGAGCTCGGCGAGCGCCGCCTCGCGCCGGGCAGCGAGCGGTAGGATCTCGACGATCTCTTGTACGCTTCCGAGCTCGCGTTTGAGCTCTGCCCGACGCTCCTCGATCCGCACGAGCTCGCTTCGGGCCGCCGCGAGGGCCTTCTTCTGCTCGGGCCAGGCGTCGGGCCGCGTCGATTCGTTCTTGACCACCTTGAGCTTGTCCGCGAGCTCGCGCAGCGCCGCGTTCAAGAGTGGCGTCCGCGCGTGGGCCCGCGGACTGTAGAGACGGTCGGCTTCGGCGCGCAGTGCGTCGAGCACGCGCTTCACGCTGCCGCCGCCGATACCGGCGTCGAACAAGCTCTGACCGGCGTCGCCTCCGCCCGCAGCGAGCTCTTCCCCACCCCGGCGCAGTCGCTCGTGGTCGAGACCGAACGTCGCCTCGAACATGGCCTGAGTGACCCCACCGAGGCGCCGCTCCAAGACGGCTTCGTCGAGCACCGCGCCACCGGGTGCGAGCAGCGTGTTCTTCCTACCCTTCTTGCGCTCGAACGCGAGCTCGCTGCCGTCCTCGGCGCGGATGCGCCCCGAAAGCCGGAGGTCGTCGTGCAGATAGCCGTCGGTCGAACGGTGCGGCACGCCGTACAGAAGCGCCGTGATGCCCCGGAGCGCCGTCGACTTCCCCGCCTCGTTGGGGCCGAACACGATGTGGAGCCCGGGACCCGAGAGGTCCAGGATCTTGTCGGTGAACCCGCCGAAGCGCACCAGGCCGAGCTCGACGAGCCTCACGCTTCCTCCTCCGACAAGAGCGGCAGGAGCAGCTGCTCGACGTCGTCCAAGATGCCGTCGAGCGTGTCCTCGGCGGCGAGATCGAGCGCCATGGGGCCGACTCGGAGCGCGAGCGGCAGGCGCGTACCGAGCTCGGCGAGCTCTCGCCTGAGGTCGCTGCGCCGTTCCGCGCTCTCCCGGAGCTCGGCGAGTCCGCGGAACGTCTGCCCGATGGCGTCGTCGCGGCGCGCGAGCTCCCCGATGGAAACGGGCGCGCGCGTCTTCCACTCCACCTTCTCGAGCCAGAGATCTTCGCCGCCGAGCTCGCTGGAAAGCGCCCGGACCTCGGCGAGCCAGCGCTCCGAGTGATGAACCAGGGCCGCGTGGGCCGGCGTCTCACCCTGGATGTGGAGTCGCACCGCGCACAAGCTCCCGTCGCTCTGCTCGAGCTCCAGCGCCAACGCGTCGCGGACCTTGCCCAAGAGCTCGTCGGGGTCGGCCGCGCCGCTCGCGTCGACCTCGCACACGGCCCAGCGCACCACCGAGAAGCTCTGGTGACCCACCGAGGTGACTCGCCCGGCATCGACCTCGAGCACCGTCGCGCCTTTGTCCCCGGTCTCACGCGCGTGGCGCCCCTGGAGGTTTCCGGGAAACACCACCCACGGGTCTCGCGAGAGCACCGTGCGCTGATGCACGTGGCCGAGCGCCCAGTAGTCGTAGCCCCTGGCGCGCAGATCTTCGAGCGAGCAGGGCGCGTAGGGCGCGTGCCCGGGATGACCCGCGACGCTCGTGTGAAGGAGCCCGATGTTCACGAGCCCGGGCAACGGCTCGGGGTAGCTCGCGGCGAGGTTCTCGATCACGGCCCGCGTGGCGAACCCCTGCCCGTGCACGGCGACGCCGAGGTCTTCGAAGACGCGGCTTTCCGGGCGCTTCACCGAAAGCTCGAAAACCTCTTCGGGCAGGTCCAGGTGCTTCTGGAGCTGGCTCGCGGCGTCGTGGTTGCCCCGAATCCAGACCACACGCGCCCCTGCGCGAGCGAGCTCGAGCATCTGGCGGCGAAAAAATAGCGCCGTCGAGTAGTCCCTCCAGTCGTCGTCGTAGAGGTCGCCGGCGACGAGCAAGAGCTTCACTTCTTCGTCCACACAGAACCGCACCAGGTTCTCCAGGGCACGACGCGTGGCGCCACGGATCCGATGGACGGGCGCGCCCTCGTAGCGCTCGAGCCCGAGGAGCGGGCTGTCGAGGTGGAGATCGGCGGCGTGGACGATCTTCATGACGAGCGCTTCTATCACGCCTCCCCCGCGAGGGAGGCCCCGGAGCACGCGCTGCTCGGACACCGTTTGACCGAGCGCGGAGCGCCCGAAATCCGCGACGCGGCGCGGCGCCGCGATTTTGGCGCTTCTCTCCGGCCTCGACTTGGGCAAATAGTCCGCGCGTGACTCAACCTTATGCAATGGCGATTTGCGTCGGCGGCGGGCCGGCGCCGGGAATCAACAGCGTCATCGGCGCCGCGACCATCCGGGCGCGCTTGAGTGGAGTGCCGGTGCTCGGCATCCGCGATGGCTTCCAGTGGATCATGAAGGGCGACATCGACCACGTGACCCCACTCACCATCGACAACGTGAGCCGCATCCATTTCCGCGGCGGCAGCATCATCGGCATCTCGCGGTCGAACCCCACCAAGGACGAAAAACACCTCGAGAACACCGTGATCTCGCTGCTCCGCATGAACGTGGATCGGCTGATCACCATCGGCGGCGACGACACCGCATACACCGCCCTGCGTTTGAGCCAGCAGGCCCAGGGGCGCATCGCGGTGGCCCACGTGCCGAAGACCATCGACAACGATCTGGACCTGCCCGAGAACATCCCGACCTTCGGCTTCCAGACCGCGCGCCACGTCGGCGTCGGCATCGTGAAGGACTTGCAAGTCGACGCCTACACCACGAGCCGCTGGTACTTCGTGGTCACCATGGGGCGAAAGGCCGGCCACCTGGCCCTCGGCATCGGCAAGGCCGCGGGCGCAACGCTCACGTTGATCCCCGAAGAGTTCAAGGAGCAGAAGATCCGACTCGACACCATCGTCGACACGCTGGCGGGGGCCATCATCAAGCGCCTCTCCTACGGTCGTAGCGACGGCACCGTGGTCATCGCCGAAGGTCTCGTCGAGCAGCTGCACGCCGACGACCTGGCAGACCTCACCAGCGTCGAGCGCGACGCCCACGACAACTTGCGCATCGCCGAGGTGAATTTCGGCGAGCTCCTGAAGAGCCGCGTTCAGGCGCGCCTTCGGGAGCTCGACATCAAGACGACCATCGTCGCCAAGAACATCGGCTACGAGCTGCGCTGCACCGACCCCATCCCCTACGACATGGAATACACCCGGGATCTCGGCCATTGCGCCGCCGAGTACCTGCTCGAAGGGGGGACCGACGCCCTGGTCACGATCCACCGCGGGGTGTTCCGGCCGCTCTCGCTCGAGAAGATGATCGATCCCAAGACCAACCGCATGCGGGTCCGCATGGTGGACACCGACACCGAGCACTATCGCATCGCCCGCCGCTACATGCTCCGCTTGCGCGGGGACGACTTCCAGGACGCCCACGAGCTCGCCAAGCTCGCAGCGACGGCGCACATGTCCCTCGACGAGTTCCGTCGGCGCTTCGAGTACCTGGTCAAGGACGAGCCGGCGCCCATCCGCTTCCTGCCTGGCTTCTCCCCGCCCGAGTCGACGCCGATGGCGCCGCCGGTCGGTCCGGGCTGATGGGCATGCTGACAGCCGACCGCAAGTTGGCTGCCCATTTGACGCAGCGGTGAGCACGGGCCCACGAGCTTTCGCGCACTTCCCGCGTGCACTGGTCTGGAACGAGTCTTGTATGCTCCCGGGCATGTGGGCAGCTCTGCTCCGAGCCATCGCTCCCTGGTCCGCGGTCGCGTCGCTCGTGGGGCTCGCGCTGACCAGCGCGGAGCTGGGGAAATCGCGCGCAGAGGGAGGAGCCGCGCGCCCGGCTCCCGCACCGCCCGCCGCACAGCCAACTCCCTCGCCGCGGCCCAATCCGGACGTCTACACCGGCGCCGTCCGGAACCCGCCGGCCGAGGCGGCGACCGCCTGCCCCGCAGGGATGCTGCCGGTGGAAGGCAACTATTGCCCCGAGGTCGAGCAGCGCTGTCTGCGGTACCTGGATGGCGGCGGCGGTCGCTTCGGGGACTTTCGCTGTGCAGAGTACGCGCCGAGTCGGTGCCTCTCACCGAAACGACGCCCGATGCATTTCTGCATCGACGAGTGGGAACACGCGAGTGACGGGGGCTCGCTGCCGGACAACGACGTCAGCCTGCGCAAGGCCGAGCGCCTGTGCGCCGCCGAGGGCAAACGAGTGTGTCGCGAGAGCGAGTGGAACTTCGCCTGCGAAGGGGAAGAGATGCGGCCCTACCCCTACGGCTTTTCGCGTGACTCGAGCGCGTGCAACGCCGACCATGGAGATCTGGTGGGCCCCGACGGCAAGCTGCGCGACCAGCGAGCGGCGCGCGGCGCTCATCCGCGCTGTGAGAGCCCCTTCGGCGTTCACGATCTGTCGGGCAACCTCGAGGAGATGGTCGCCCGAGACGGCCCGGGACCGACGCGGCTGGCAATGAAGGGCGCGTATTGGCAACCGAGCAAGAACCACTGCCGGGCCGGCCAATACGTCCACGACCCGCACTACCACGGGACGGAGACCGGCTTCCGCTGCTGCGCCGACCTGCCCGGGCAGTGAGCGCGGACGCCGGCCTACTGGGGCGGCGTTCAGCTTGGCACCGCCGTGGCTCCGCCCTACGCCTCGCCGCCATGCAGAAGATCGGAATCTTGGGTTCGGGCATCGTCGGCGAGACTCTGGCGAACGGCTTCTTGAAGCACGGCCACGCCGTCATGCGCGGCTCACGCGAAGCGGAAAAGCTCGCCGAGTGGAAGGCGAAGGCGGGCGCCAGCGCGTCGACGGGCTCGTTCGCCGAGAGCGCCGCGTTCGGAGAAATCTTGGTGCTGGCCGTCAAGGGCGGCGCGGCCGAAGCCGCCCTCGAGCTCGCGGGCTCGGCCGTCGACGGCAAGATCGTGCTCGATGCCACGAACCCCATCGCCGACGCCGCGCCCGAGAACGGTGTCCTCAAGTTCTTCACCACGCTCGACGAGTCGCTGATGGAGCGGCTCCAGAAAAAGTTCCCCAAGGCACGCCTCGTGAAGGCGTTTTCCTGTGTCGGAAACGCCTTCATGGTGAATCCGAGCTTCCCCGGCGGAAAGCCCAGCATGTTCATCTGCGGCGACGACGCCGCAGCCAAGGCAGCCACCAAGGAGATCCTCACGCGCTTCGGCTGGGAGACCGAGGACATGGGCGCCGTGACGGCCGCCCGCGCCATCGAACCTCTCTGCATGCTCTGGTGCATCCCCGGCCTGCGCGGCCAGGGCTGGGCGCACGCGTTCAAACTGCTGCGGCCCTGACCTCGGCCGTCACGGACAGGGCGCCTGACCGCCGCCCGCGGAATACGCTTTCACCTTCGACACCAGATTGCCGCCGTCGGTGCTGGGCGTGGTCTGCCCGCCGGCGCCTGCACCGAACGCCGCTCCGATCCCGTGAGCGGCAGCGACCTCGCCCATGTGCCCGAGGAAGTAGTCGACGCGGTTGTCTTTCCAGTGATCGTTGCTGTTCGACTGCGCCATGTTCCCCACCGGAAGCTGCCACCAGAAGATGGGCTTCTTGGCGGCGTCTCCCAAGGCCTTGGACCAAGCGAACGCTTGGTGGAAGTTGGGGAGCTTGGCGTTGGTGTCGTCCCACCAACGGTTCTGCCCTTGCGACTCGTACCACGCGGCGTCGCGATCGGCGGCGTCCACCGTGATGAAGTCGGCGTTGGGCCCCGCCGCTGCCAAGAACGCGCCCAGTTTGCCAGCGTGACCGGCCACGTCGAACGAGCTGTCCTTGTTCAGGAGCACGTCGAACTTCGTCGCCCACCCCGAACCGTGCAGGCTCACCTTGACGTTGGGCGCATACTTCTTCGCCATCGTGATCATGCATGTGCCCATGCCCGCCATGGTGTTGGGCAGGCTGCCGCAGTCTTGGGAGTTCGCGCTGGCGACGGCCGCCGGGATCTTGGTCGGATCGTCGTTGACCTGCTGGGCGTATCCCCAGAAATCCGGCTCGATGTGCAGGAATGCGACCTCGCTCCCGATCTGCTGCGCCACGAAGCGGAAGTCTGCGTAGTAGCGAGCCATGAACGCCGCGTCGTTGGCCTTGGTGACCTCCGCCTGGCCTTCCGACACGCCGCTCGCCTGGAGCAGCATGTAATAGGTGAGCATCGGGACTTGCTGATCGGCCTTCGCCTTTTTCACGAAGTCGCGCACGAAGGCGCCGGGCGGATCCTTGTCGTATTGCCAGCAGCCCCACCACGCGCAGCCGGGGCCGCTGTTGGCGCAGCTCTTTCCGCCCGCCGCGCAGCCGGTGTCGCACTTGGCACAAGGACCCGCGCCGTCGGCGATACCGCCGGACAGATACTGGTAGCGGAGGTCGAACGGCGCGCTCTTGGCGATGGAGTCCTCCATGGCCGCGCCCACCATCACCTTCATCTTGCCGAGCGAGGCCAGGAAATCACCTGCCATGCAGCCCGTGGACGAGCCGCCACCGGTCCCACTCGTTGCACCCGTGCCCGAGCTGGCGCCGGTACCCGAAGCCCCGCCCGTGCTGGAGCCACCCGCTCCGCCCGAGCCACCGGCCATCGTGCCGCCGGCGCCGCCCGTCGCTTGCGTGCCTCCGCTGCCACTCGTGCCGCCGCCCGTGCCTCCGCCGGCGCCGCCCGCCCCACCCGTCGACTTGGCTCCGGAACCGCCGTCGTCGCTCCCACAGGCGCCGAGGGTGAGCAGCAGAGTGACGGCACTCAGTCGAAACAGCCGGCTTCGCATGTCGACAAGACTACGCGCTTCGTGGCTTTCGATCCATGCAGACCGTCGCAGCGACGAATGCGGTCGTGTAAGGTCGCCAACATGCGCTTCTCCTTTCCGTTCGTCGCGTGTGTCGCGCTCGCCTGCAACCCTTCCGATCCCGAGGGCCCCGACGACACGACGCACGACGCTGGCGACGCTGGATCGAGCGACGCCGACGCGAGCACGCCGAGCGACGCATCCGATGCGCCGGTCGGGAGCGACGCGACGGACGACTCGAGCGACGGCGGCGGGAGCGACGCGACGGGCGACGGCTCGGCGCCGCCCATCGGGAGCCCCGGCTACTGCGAGTCGCAGTACAAAGGGTCGTCGACTCTGGTGCTCGGTTCCACCGGTGTGAGCGGAGCGCGGCTCTACCGCATCCGCCCCGAGGGGCAGTGGGACGAGTTCGTGACTCGCTTTCTCTACCAAGGGAAGGACGCCCCGCTGGCAGACATCGCGTTCAGCGGCGCAGCCTACTACCTGACCAACGGCGTCGCGTGGTGGACGATTCCGATCCCGCTTCCGACAGGCGACGTCGAGTTGGGCCCGCCGTCCGCCACGGGACCGACGGGAACACCTCCGACCGTCGCGTTCGTCATCGGCAATTCGCCCTTCGTGGGACGCGGCGGGACGACGTTGATTCAGGTCTCCCCCGGCAGCCAGGTCGACTGGAAGCCGAACGGCAGCGTGTCCGGGCCTGGGGCTTCGTGCACCGCCATGCGCGACTTCCTGTCGGGCTCCGTCACGGGCAACGTCTTCACGTTCCTTGCCACTTGCGGCACGGATCCCAACGCCGTGGTCACCGCGACCGTCGGCCAGAACGGCGACGGTGGCGCGTGGATCGGAAGCTCCAGCATCGGGACGTTGCCGGACTCGCAGGGCGTGGACGGCGAGGTCGTGGCCGTAAAGGGGGCGCTCTACCTCACGCAGAACAAGATCTACTCCCAGGGTGCCTTCGTGCGGAACATCAAGGTGTGCGTCGCCGACGGCAACGTGGCGGGAACCATCGCGGGGCTCCGCGCCATCGTCGAGTAGCCCCTGCTCCGCCTTCGCCGAGTCACTGTTTCACGCTGCGCGCGCGGGCATCGATGGCCCGATTCCATGCGTCCTTCCCGCGCAGCGCTGCGCTCGCGTCGAGGCCGAGCCGGCGCTGGAGATCCAGCGCCTGTTCGTCGCTCAGCTCGTCCACCAGGGCTCGAATGCTCCAGCCAGCTCCCATGAGGCGGCACGCGAAGCACGTGCTGCCTGCGACCAGGTGATCGTTCGTGGCGCAAGCAGCGGGGATGTACATCGTCTGACGACCGAGCTCCCGGGGCTCGCAACCACCGGCCCTGAGATGCGACACGGTGCTACGATCCACTTCGAGCGAGACGCGACCGCGACTACCGCAGACGTCGATCTTCCCCGCGACGCGCGCGCGCGTGCACGCGGAGCCGAGCGGGCGTTTGGCGTCCTCCACCGGAGGCGCCTCGGCCACGGAAGCCGGAATGGCGGGAGCCTCCGCAGGAGCTTCAACCGTCTTGGCCGGAGCAGGCGCGGGGGTCTTGTCGTCTGCGTGAGCGGGCGGCGGCGGAGGGGGCACGGCGACGACCGGATCCTCGGCGCTCGACTTCGAGCCGACGCAGCCGCACACGCCGAGCAAGAATCCGAGCGACGCGAGCGATGTCGATTTCACGCCCCCATCCTCACGCGTTGGCGGCGGATGGCAAGGGACAGAGCTCCTCGAGCCCGGCTGCGTCCAGGCCAAGCGTCGAAAGAGCCTGGCGAAAGTCCTCCGCCAACGGCGCGCGCACCGTGAGCGGCGGCCTGGAACCAGCGGCGAACGCCAGAGCCGACGCGTGCAGCACGAGCCGCTCGATTCCGAGCTCGGCGCGCACCTTGCGATTGAACCAGCCCGTCCCGTAACGCGTGTCCCCGGCGATGGGATGTCGGAGGTGCGACAGGTGGCGGCGCACCTGGTGGTAGCGCCCCGTCTCCGGTTCGGCGAGCACGAGCGAGCAGAAGCCAAAGTCTCGGAGTCGGCGAAAGCTCGTCCGCGCCGGGACGCGCTCGCCGTGCTCCGAGCGCGGGATGGCGTACTCGAGGTCGATGGCTTCCTGGGGAGCGCCGCGCACGAGCGCGAGGTATTGCTTTTTCACCTCGCCCTGCATCAGCTGACGCCCGAGCTCGCTCGCCGCCTCGGCGGAGAGGGCGAACGCGAGCGCGCCGCTCGTGCCGCGGTCGAGGCGGTGAAGCGGCCAGACCCGTGCGCCGATCTGGTCACGAACGCGCTGCAGCACGACGTCGCGATCCGGAGCCACCTGACTGCGGTGAGTCATCAGCCCCGCGGGCTTGTTCACCACGAGCAAGCGTTCGTCGCGATGCAGGATGGAGATCATTCATTTTCGCGCGGCCGTTCGGCGCTGCGCATTCCCCAAGCTTCGCTCGGGATCTCCACTCGGCCCAGCAGCACTTCGGCGGCTTCGAGCTTCCTCGCCACGGGGTCCACCACTTCGATCAACGCGTGGCGCTCCGGCTCGGTCAACCGGCGCACCAGGCTCCCGAGCGCACGCCGATTGAACGCCAGGCCGAGCGGCGAGCCCTTCTCGCGATTGAGCTCGATGGAGCTCTCGAGGAGCTCGATGGCTCGGGCGGGATTGCCGGACTCCAGGGCGATGTCGGCGAGGGCGGCCGTGGTGCGCGCGAGACCGATGAAGTCACTGACGTGCTGCTGCACATCGGCGGCCCCGAGCAGTCGTTCGACGGCGGCTCGGGTGTTGCCCCGAGCCAGCTCGAGGCGCCCCAAGGTCTCCCACAAGCGCCCGAGCTCACGCGGGCGATCGAGCTCACGGAACACGGCTTCCGCGCGCGTCGCCTGCTGGATGCCGACCTCGATGGCCTCGCGCTCGTGCCCCGGCCGCGGCGGCGCGTGGAGCACCAAGCGCCCGAGCAAGTGATCGGTCTCGGCCATCTCGAGGCGCGCGACGGGATCGTGGGCCGCCCGTTCTTGGAAGATCTCGCGGGACTTCTGCAACAGGTGATGGGCGCGCACCGCGTCGCCGACACGAACCCAAACCGCCGCCTCGTCGTTCAAGAGCCGAGCTGCGTCCACCGGCTTTCCGGCCTCGAGCAGGGCGTGACTGGCCTCGCCGAGCTCGCGGAGCGCCGCCTCGAGGCTCCGCGTATCCCCCATGTCGTAGTGAATGGCCGCTGAAAGCGCGAGCACCTCGGCTCGGATCTCGGCGGGGTCTCCGGGCAGGAGGCGCGCGTCACATTCACCGAGGAGCTCCAGCGCGTCACCCAGACTGCTGGCTTCGTGGGGTACCGCGCCGCGGAAGCGCACGCGCGCGAGCGCGAGCAACGCCAGCACGCGGAGCAGGCGTCGCTTCGCGCTCACGCCCCCCTGCGCCAAGAGCTCGAGGGCCTTTTTTGCCAACTCGGTGCCGTGTGCGTATTCCGTGTTCTCGACGGCTCGATGCGCGGCTTCCACGTACTGTTCGACCGCGAGATCGAGGTCGCCGCTCGCCTCCGCATGGCGCGCTGCACGCCGGGGCTCGGCACGCGGCGGAACGGCGAGCGAGGGCGGGGGTTCCGACGGCGCCGAATGCTGGCTCGACGCGAAAGGGGGCTCGGTCGTGGCCGCATCGCGACGACGGGGTGCGACGGCCGGGTCGGCGCGGCGGGGGCGCGCCCGTGCCGCGAGGAGTCTCGCGAGTCGCTTGTGCCAAGCGTTGGTGAGCGAGGGCAAGAGCTCGCGCCTCAACGCATCCGCCATGGGTTCGGGGATGGCGATGCGCCCGCCACCCCCGTCGCGGAGCAGCACGCCATGGTCGCGCGCGCGCTGTAGCGCGTACAGCACTTCGAGCTCGCTCGCCTCGAGGAGCTCGGCGACCAAGGGGACGTCGAAGCTCGAACCGATGAGAGCAGCAGCGCGAAGCACGCGACGTGCATCGGTCGGCAAGTCCGCCAAAGCTCCCTCGGTGGTCCGTCGCGATTCGGGTGCGGAGAGCGTGAAAACGGCCTCGGGGCCATCACTGGCCTCGACGGCATCGGCCAGCGCGCGCGCCGGCCCGTCGCGCTGGCCGCTCGCCCACTCGAGGACGAGCGGGAGGCGCAGCCAGCCGGGACGGGCGAGGATGCGTTGCAGGAGTTCCAGGGATGCGGCGTCGGCGAACTCGACGCCCACGACACAGATCGCCACCAGGCGGGGAGCCTCCTTGCGCAAGCGATTCGCCGCGTCGACGAAGGCCTGGGCCGGGTCGCGCTCGGGCAACTCGCCGAGGAGCCGACGGCGGAGCCCCGACCATACGCGCTGCGCTGCCGGCTCGTGCACTTCCGATTCGGCGAGCAGCTGCTCGATGCGCTCGCGCGCCTCGGCGAGCACGCCGAGCGCGCGCTCGGAATGGCGGGCGTCGATGCGCAGGAGCTCGAAGGCAGGCACGTGCTCCGGAGGATTCGGCAGCACCCCCAACACGACGCTCGGCTTGCCATCGACGATGCGCTGCCACACGCCGTCCATGCGGATCGGAATAACCTCGAAGCTCGGGCTGCACAACCGGCGCCCCCCCGGTGCGCGCCTCTTGCCTGCGCAAAAGCAGCGCGGCGAAGCGGGCTCGCTTCTTGCGCGCCATCGCCCGCGCGCCGGTGCTGAGGTAGCCTCGGCGCCTCCTCTGCGGACCCCTCGAGCGTGAATCGCGCCGGAAAAACTCTGCTCGTCTGTGCCTCGCTCGCGCCGCTCTGCTCGGCGATCGGGATTGGAAGCTACGTAGCGTACGAGATCATCGCCACCGACCTCGCGCGACCGGCCTCGCCCCCGACGCTGGACCCCGTCCGCGCGATCACGGAGAGCCCATTCGGCGCCACCGAGCTCGCGGTGTTCGCGGCCATTGCCCTCGGCATCGGCCTGCTCGAGCTCGTGCTGAGCGCATTCCTGACGCTCCACGCGGTTCGCGACCCGCGCCTCCGACGCGTCGCCATCGCGATGTGGGTCGTCGCCTTCTTCGTCGTGGGCCCCTTCGCGCTACCGGCCTACGTGCTGATCTACGTGGTCCGCGAGCCGCCGCCGAAGCGCGTCGCTGCGCTCGATCAATCCCCCATCGCACCGTGAGGCCGAGAGCGCTATATCCGGAGCACCATGAACCAGCCTCCCGGATATCCACCGCCGCCTCCTGGCTACCCGCCGCCGCCGGGCGGAGCGCCGGTCCAACCCGGCGCGCCTGCGGACCCCTACGCTCAGGACCGCGCCCTGTCCGACTGGGCGAGCCAGCGCGGATACGCTCTGGGCTCGAATCCCGACTTCGCCTGGTATCAGAGCTGGTTTCCTTTCCAATACGCGTTCCGACTCGCCCGCGTCGGCCGCGAGCTCCGCGCGCAGTTCGGAGAAGCCAACCTGTTCGTGGTCGAGGCCTTCGAGGCCGACGAAGTGAAGCGCGTGGCCGGTGAAGATCGTCACATCTACGCGCTCGTCACGTCGCCGAAGCTCGCCGCCAAGGTCTCGCTCCGTGCCAAGTCGGGTGGCGGTCTCGTGAACGAGGTGTCGCGCGGTCTCGGCTCGCTGCTCTCGGGGTCGAGCGCTGGCTCGGTACTGGGAGATCCGACGCTCGAGCAACGCTTCGACGTCGCGGCGCCGAGTCGCGACGAAGGCAACCGGGCTCTCCCCATGCCGATCCGCCAGTTCCTGCTCCAGACGAATTGGCGCGGCATCCTCGAAACGCGCCCCGGTGGCATGTTGGTCATCCCATACGACCGCCGCTCGTTCGACGCGCAGACCCTCGACTTGGTCGTCAACAACGTCGGGCAACTCTACCAGCTGCTCGTCGCGGCCTGAGCTCGGGTGAAAGTCGCCCTCGTTTATCCCCCGAGCACCGACCCCACGGCGCCCTATCTTTCGGTGCCGACCCTCGCGGCGTGGCTCAGGCGCGAAGGCATCGACGTCGTGCCCGTCGACGCCAACCTCGAAGGCTGGCTCCACGTGCTCGAGCCGAGCTCGCTGCGCCAGGCAGCCGACCGCATCGAGAGCCGCCTCTCCGAGCTCGACCGGAAAGCGCACCTCACGCACGAAGATCAACTGACGTTCTCGGCACTCTACTCGGCGCGCGCCGAAGCCCGGGTCGCGCCGGACGAGATCGAGAGCGCCCTGGGGATCCTGCGCGACTCTCGCAGGTTTCACGATCCGGAGGCCTACGCGTTCGCCACGAGCGCGGTGGAACGCGCGCAAGCAGTCGTGAGCGCCGCGTACGCGCCCCTGCGCCTGGACTTCACGGCGTATCGCACGCCCTTCTCCCTGCTGGACGCGGCCGAGATCGAGCGTGACTCCGCGCCCGAACGAAACCCATTCTTCGACTACATGACTCGGCTCGCCGAGCGGCTCCTCGCGGAGCGGGCGACGCTGGTGGGTGTCTCCGTGGCGTTCCCCGGGCAGCTCCAGCCCGCCTATTCCCTCGCCCATCTGCTCCGGCGGCTGGCTCCCGATCTCCACCTCACGGTGGGCGGACCCGCGCTGACGCAGATCCTCCAGCGCCTGTCGGGCTCCCGCCTCGAGCGCGCGCTCGCGCCGTTCCACAGCGCCGTGGTCGGCGAAGGAGAAATCGCTCTCACGGAACTCGTCGGTGCGCTGACCCGGGGCGAAGCGCCTCGCGGCGTGATCCGGGGCCGGATGCTCGAAGACCTGTCGCTGCTGCCGGCACCCGACTTCGACGGCCTACCGCTCGCTCGCTACCTCTCCCCCGAGCCCGTGCTGCCCTACGATCCGACGCGCGGCTGCTACTTCGGCGTGTGCACCTTCTGTCACTACGGACTGGCAGAAGTCGGCACCGCCCGCTACCGCCGCCGCCCGCAGGACGCCGTGCTCGATCACCTCGAGGCGCTGAGTCGGCGGCATGGCGCGCGCATCTTCTACTTCTCGCAAGACGTCTTCGATCCGAAGCTCGCGCTCGAGATCGCACGCGGGATCCGCCAGCGCGGCCTCGATCTGCGCTGGGCGACCGACATGCGCCCCGAGCGCTCGCTCACCCGCGAACGTTGCCAGGAGCTCCGCGCGGGTGGTCAGCTCGCAGCCGCGCTGGGCGTCGAGAGCGCCGCGCCACGCGTGCTCCAGCTCATCGACAAGGGCGTTCCCGTCGAGACCGTGGCGGATGCCATCACGCAGCTTTCGGCGGCAGGCATCGCCGTGGAGGCCATGTGTTTCTCCGACTTCCCCACGGAAACGGCGCGGGAAGCCCTGGCGACGCTGGCGTTCTTGAAGCAGCACGAAGCGGAGCTCGCGCTCTTCATTCTCGGCCGCTTCGACCTCACCCACGGCTCGCGCATCGCGCAACAGCCTCGGGACTTCGGCATTCGCGAGGTGTGGCACGTCGAGGGCGACGAGCTCGAGACGGGGCTGTTCTTCGCGGAGCGTCGCCCGAGCAAATCCTGGCGAGAGCGCGAACGGCTGGAAACCGAGCTCGAGCGCCTCTCGACCGAGTTCTTGCTCCGACGTTATCCCTGGGCAGGCGCGCTCGGCACGGCCCACACGCTGCTCTGGTACGCCGAACACGGCCCCGACGTGTTCCGGCGCCTCGCGAGAGCGCCCTTCGAAAAGCCGCGCCCGTCACCCACGTACGTCGCGCGCTCGCGTTTCGACCCGAGTGCGATCCGCACGCTCTCGGAGGCCCGCGAAGCGGATATCTGGGAGACCTTGGTCCAGGTCGAACGGCGCGTGTCGCGGACTGCCTACGCGGAGCTCGCGGCGCGCCTGCCGCCGGCCGAACCGAGCCCGTGCGAGGTCCGTTTCGCCATCGACCACGAGCCCGAGAGCCGGCACCTGCCGCGGCCGAAGCTCCGCCGGCTGGGGCGGCGGCCGAGTCACAAGCGAACGTGAGCTACATCCTGGGTGGCGCTTCGATCCCGAGCAGGGCGAGGCCGCGCTCGAGGATGCGTCCCGTCAGGTCGCACAGCGCCAGGCGACTGTCGCGGATCTCCGCCGTCTCTGCCTTGAGCACCGGACAGCGCTCGTAGAACGCGGAAATCCGGGTCGCGAGCTCGAACAGGTAGCCACAGAGCTTGTGCGGATGCAGCGTCGCCTCGACGTCGCCCACGACGGTCGGGAACGCCAGCAGCGCGAGGGCGAGCTCTTTTTCGGCCGGCTCGGTCACGCGGATCGCGCTGGGCGCCGGCACGGGAACCTCCGCCTTTCGGAAGATGGAGCGGATGCGCGCGTGGGCGTATTGCACGTACGGCGCCGTGTTGCCCTCGAACGCCAACATGCGATCCCAATCGAAGACGTAGTCCTTGATGCGATCGCTGGAGAGGTCGGCGTACTTCACCGCGCCGATCCCCACTGCGCGGGCGATGGCTCTTTGCTCCGCCTCGTCGAGCTCCGGGTTTTTCTCGCGCACGATGGCGTGGGCGCGGCTCACGGCTTCTTCCAAGAGGTCGATGAGCCGCGTCGATTCGCCCGCGCGCGACTTCAACATCTTGCGATCGGATCCCAGAACCGAACCGAAGGCGACGTGTTCGGCCCGCGCCGGCGGCACGAGCCAACCCGCGGTCTTGGCGGCTTCGAACACCATGCCGAGGTGCTGCGCTTGGGGCGCGCCCACCACGTACACGACGCGCGTCGCGCCGAGTTTCTCCGTGCGGTAGCGAATGGCGGCGAGATCCGTGGTGGCGTAGCCGAAGCCACCGTCCTTCTTCTGGACGATCAGCGGCAGCGGCTCGCCTTCTCGGCCGGTGTATCCGGGCACGAAGACGCACACCGCGCCGTCGTTCTCCACTGCGATACCGCGCTCTCGGAGCTCGTCCACCACGCCGGCGAGCCACGGGTTGTACAGGCTCTCGGCCGCGATGTCCGACTCGCGCAAGGTGATACCGAGCAAAGCGTAGACATTGGCAAAGTAGCGCTTCGAAGCGTCCACGAGCTTCTGCCACGACGAAAGGGTGTCGGCGTCGCCGCCCTGGAGCAAGACCACGCGCCGGCGCGCACGTTCGGCGAAGCTCGGGTCCGCGTCGAACTTCTTGCGCGCAGCCTGGTAGAACGCGTTCAGGTCGCGCACCGAGTGTTCTGCAGCCTCCGCGCCGCCGTCGAGCAAGTGCTCGATGAGCATGCCGAACGGCGTGCCCCAGTCCCCGATGTGGTTCTGCCGCACCACTCGATGCCCCTCGGCCTCGAGCACGCGCGCGAGGGCATCGCCGATGATGGTCGAACGCAAGTGCCCGACGTGCATCTCCTTGGCGACGTTGGGACTCGAGTAGTCGATGACTACGGTCTCTGGCACGCTCGCTGGCTCGATGCCGAGGTTCGCCTGCGCCGCGCGAGCGAGCGCTTCCGATAGCCAAGCCGGGGAAATCCAGAGGTTCAGGAAGCCCGGCCCCGCGACTTCACTCCGCTCGACGAGACCCCCCGCGGGCAGCTCCTTCGCCAGCGCTGCCGCGACGTCGCGCGGCGGACGGCCCAAGCGCTTGCCGAGGGGCAGCGCGACGTTGGCTTGGAAGTCCGCGTGCTGCGACGGTCGCAGCACCGGGTCCGTGTCGGCGTAGTCCGAGCCGAACGCGCGGGCGAGCGCGGCGCGGAACTCGGGAACGAGCTGAGCCAAAGGGTCGGTCATCGAGCGCGAAGCTGTCGGGCGAGCTGGGGAAAGTCAAGAGCCGGCCACGGGCAGGTGGCGAGCTCCGCCGACGATGTGGGCGAAGAAGTCGTTGCCCTTGTCGTCGACCACGATGAACGCCGGGAAGTCTTCCACCTCGATCTTCCAGACGGCCTCCATCCCGAGTTCGGGGTATTCGAGGACCTCGACCTTCTTGATGCAGTCCTTGGCGAGCCGCGCCGCCGGACCGCCGATGGAGCCGAGATAGAAGCCACCGTGCGCCTTGCACGCCGCGGTGACCTGGGCCGAACGGTTTCCTTTGGCCAGCATCACGAAGCTGCCACCCGCGGCCTGGAACGCCTCGACGTAGGAATCCATGCGGCCGGCGGTGGTGGGGCCGAACGAGCCGGAGGCGTAGCCCTCCGGAGTCTTGGCCGGGCCCGCGTAGTAGACGCAGTGGTCTTTCAGGTAGGCCGGTAGACCCTCGCCGCGGTCGAGCCGCTCCTTGAGCTTGGCGTGCGCGATGTCGCGCGCCACGACCATGGGCCCGGCGAGCGAGAGGCGCGTCTTGATGGGATGACGGCTCAAGGTCGCGCGGATCTCCGCCATGGGCCGCCGGAGGTCGATGTGCACGACGTCCCCGCCGAGGTCGGCCGCGGTCGTCTCGGGGAGATACCGCGCGGGATCGCGCTCGAGCTCTTCGAGAAAGACGCCGTCTTTGGTGATCTTGCCCAGCGCCTGCCGATCGGCGGCGCACGACACCGCGATGGCAACCGGACACGACGCGCCGTGACGCGGCAGGCGGATCACCCGCACGTCGTGGCAGAAGTACTTCCCGCCGAACTGGGCGCCGATGCCTGTGGCGCGCGCGATGGCGAGCACCTTGTCCTCCATCTCCAAGTCGCGGAATCCGCGTCCGAGCTCGCTGCCGTGGGTGGGCAACGAGTCCAGGTAGCGCGCCGAGGCGAGCTTGGCGGTCTTGAGCGCGTATTCGGCGCTGGTGCCACCCACTACCACCGCGAGATGGTACGGCGGACACGCCGCCGTGCCGAGCGAGCGCAGCTTCTCGTCGAGGAAGCGCGCCATGCTCTCCGGGTTCAGGAGCGCTTTTGTCTCCTGGTAGAGGTAGCTCTTGTTGGCCGAGCCACCGCCCTTGGCCATGAACAGGAACTTGTAGGCTTCGCCTTCGGTGGCAAAGATCTCGATCTGGGCGGGTAGGTTATTGCCCGTGTTCTTCTCCGTGTACATGTCGAGCGGGGCGAGCTGGCTGTAGCGAAGATTCGCGCTCGCATACGTCTCGTAGACGCCTTTGGCGATGGCGGCTTCGTCGCCCCCTCGGGTGAGGACGTTCTGCCCCTTCTTCCCCATCACGATGGCGGTTCCCGTGTCTTGACACATGGGCAAGACGCCCGCCGAAGAGATGACCGCGTTCTTGATCAACTCGAGCGCCACGAAGCGGTCGTTGTCCGACGCCTCCGGGTCGTCGAGGATGCGCCGCACCTGGGCCAAATGCCCGGGCCGGAGGTAGTGCGCGATGTCCCGCATGGCCTCTCGCGTGAGCGTGGTCAGCGCCTCCTTCTCCACGCGCAGGAAGCGTTCCCCCGAAGCTTCGAACGTCGACACGAAGTCGCTCGTCAGCCTTCGGTAGGGAGTGTCGTCGGCAGCCAGGGGAAGCAGATCTTCGTAGGCGAAATCGGCCATGACGTCGCGCAGCATGGCAAGGGCTCGTGCCGGCGTCGAGCGCCTGGACGACCCGCCGCGCCGATGCGCAGCTTTGGACCTCGCGGGACGCGAAGTACGGGACTACGCTAGTCTCCGTGGTGGACGAGAAGTCGCCCGCTTCGAGGCAGGAGCCGCCGGCAAGCGTTGCGCAACATGCGCTGGAAGAGGCGCTGCGCACCAGCGAACGCCGCCTCGAGACCATCACGGCCAACGCGCCGGACTTCATCCTCGAAGTCGACCGCGAGGGCCGCATCACGTTCGTCAACCGCACGGCGCCGAACCGGACCCGCGAAGAGACGCTGGGCACGCAAGTCGCCGAGTGGCTGATTCCGGAACATCGATCGCGTTTCGAGCTCGCCCTGCGCGAGGCCTTCGACCGGGGGCAGGCCGCGAGCTGCGAGGCTCGCGCTCGACTGAGCGGGCGCTGCTACCAGATCCGCATTGGCGCCCCTACGACCGATCACACGGGGCAACGCGCCATCGTGATGACCCACGACATCAGCGAGCTGAAAGAGGTCGAAGCGCAACTCCGCGAGAGCGAGCACCGCTTCCGCACCCTCGTCGACGGCTATCTCGACGCCCTCGCCATTTCCGTGGACGGACGCCTCATCGAAGTGAACGAGACCTGCGCCAAGCTGTTCGGCTACTCGACCGAGGAGCTCGTCGGCAAGACGGCGTTCCAGCTCGCGACGGAAGAAACCGCGCGCGAGGTCATGTCGCGGATCCAACGCGGCGCAGAGGAACCCTACGAGGGCGTCGGAGTGCGCAAGGACGGCTCGACATTTCCGTGCGAGATCTTCGGTCGCAACCTGAGCTACCGCGGGCTCGCCGCTCGCCTCAGCGTTTTCCGCGACATCACCGAACGCGTCCGGGTCGCGGAGGAACACCGACTGCTGGAGCAGCAGATGTGGAGCGCCCAGAAGCTCGAGAGCCTGGGCGCCCTGGCCGGCGGCATCGCCCACGATTTCAACAACCTCCTGCAAATCATGCTGGGCAACATCGAGCTCGCGAAGCTCGGCCTTCCCGGCGGCGAGGCCAGCGCGGGGCCGAAGACCCAGCTCGAGCACGCCCGCGCTGCGGCGCTCCGCGCCGGCGAGGTCGTCCGCCAGATGTTGACCTACAGCGGGCGCGGTCCACTGTCATCGAGCGCGGTGTCCGTGGGCGATTCGATCCGGGAGATCACGGAGCTGCTGGCCGTTTCCGTCTCGAAGAACGCGTCGCTCGCCGTCGAGCTCAGCGCCGACTTGCCGCCCGCGCAGGCGGATCCGACCCAGCTCCGTCAGGTCTTGCTCAACCTGATCACGAACGCTTCGGATGCCATCGGCCTGGGCAGCGGAACCATCCGCGTCGAGACGTCCGTCACGAATCGGAGCAGCATCCCTCCCGACACGATCCGCGTCCGCTCCGACGCGCTCCCCGAAGCGCTGGTCTGCATCGAAGTAGCCGACGATGGGCGCGGCATGGACCGCGCGACCTTGGATCGCATCTTCGACCCGTTCTTCACCACCAAGTTCGCAGGACACGGACTCGGCCTCGCTTCGGTGTCCGGGATCGTGCGTGCCCACCACGGCGCCATCGGCGTCGAGACCGCACCCGGTGCAGGCTCGGTGTTCCGGGTGTACTTGCCGCAAGCGACCCCGAAGGCTCGCCCGAGCGCCGCGCACGACGCGCGGCACGTGGACACGGCGATCTCGGGCCGTTTGCTCGTGGCCGACGACGAACCACGGCTGCGCGACCTACTGGTGAAGCTGCTCGAATCGCGTGGCATCCACGTCACGGTTCGGGCCGATGGCTTGGCCGCGGCCACTGCTTTCGCGTCGACCCCCGAGGCGTTCGACGCGGTGATCCTCGACGTGACCATGCCGAATCTGGGCGGCGTCGAAGCGTTGGAGCGCATGCGGCTCCTTCGCCCCCGATTGCCCGCGCTGCTCATGAGCGGCTACACGGAGGCACAGTTCGAGCCCAGCTCTTCGCCGGCAAAGACGGTTTTCCTCGGCAAACCGTTCGGCAAGGACGAGCTCTTGGCGGCCGTTTGGAGCTTGCTCCACCCTCCCGACACGTCGTCCTCCTCCGCCTGACGAAGTCAATCATGATGGATACGTCGCGCAACCTGCACGCGCTCGGGCTGCGTTGCCGACGCGTCATCGGTCGTCGGGCGGCCCAGGCTACCGCCAGAGGCCCGCAGGTGACGCGCGCGAACCACGAAGCGAGCCAGCACGTCGAGCAGCGCCTGCTCCACGGCAGCTCCTTCCAGAATGCCCAGAGCGCGGGCGATGGCTTCCAGCGTGCACAATGCCTCGGGTCGAGGAGAGCGCCTGAGTCCGTAGTGGCCGGGCGCGGGAGCATCGAGCTTCACCAGCTCCGCGCCTCTGCACCACGGTTCTCGTCGCGTCGCACGCCGCGCTTGTGTCCACGAACCATCGGGCACCACCAGCGTCACGGGGTCATCGCTCGCTCCGTCGGCTGCGGAAAGCGGTCGCGCCTCGGGAGAGGGAAAGAGCAGGAGCCTCCGCTCGGAGCCGTTCGGCTCGGCGCGCTCCATCCCGCGGATGACGGCGCGCGCGCTGCGCACGCACTTGAGCGCGAGTCGGCCGGTGTTCGAGCTCCTTCCCACTTCGTTCTTGTGCATGACGAGCACGATCTGGGTCCTGAGCGACAGGCTCGGAAGCTCCGCGCACATGCAGAGCAGCGGCGGCAGGCCACAGCCGTCGCAGCGCGGCAGGCGACGACCGCGGATGGTTTCCGTCACCCGCCTTCTCGCGCGGCAATCAGGTAGCGAAGCACGCGGTCCTGGTCCTCGGCGCCCAGCCCGGCGAGCTTGCCCATCTTGGGGAGGATCTGCTGCCAGCCCGCGGCATCCCGGCTCTTCGGATCGGGCAGCTTGTGGCACTCGGAGCACTTGCGGTCGAACAGGGCGGCACCCGCCTCCAGGCCTTCCCGGGACGAGTCGGGCCAGCGCTGCTTGGCCGCTTCCAGCATCCTCGGCGTCACCGCCGACCCGCCACAGCCCACCATCGTCACCGTAAGCGCCGCAAGAAACCAGGCTCGAAACCGCACGCCGAGGACGCTAAACCAACGAGCAGCCCTCGGCGACAGGAACGCGCTGTCGAGCCCGGGCCCCGAAGCGCCCTACCGGCCGAAAAACCGGGGGGCCCGGAGGACCGCGCCGCTTGGCGGCGCGCCCCCCTCCCGGGCGGCTTGCCGGCCGATTGCGAGCCCGGCGCCCGCGTGATAAAAACGGGTCGTCGCGAACGTCTCTGGCACTCGGCTCACTGCTCTCTCGGTTTGGGAACGCGGAAGGTCGGTTTCTTCGGGGCACGGTCACGAATGGGCGGCGGATGGCGCCGCCACCACCCCGAATAGCGACGGTTCGGGGAGGGTCGAATCCCCCAAGTCGCAACGAGAGAACAGAACACAATGAGCAATCGACTGTACGTGGGCAATCTGGCCTTCCACACCACCGAAGACGTGATCCAGCGCGCTTTCGCCGAGCACGGTGACGTCGCCGAGGTGAAGCTCGTTCTCGATCGCGAAACGGGCCGCTCCCGCGGCTTCGCGTTCGTGTCGATGGCGACGGCCGAGGCAGCCCAGAAGGCCATCGAGGCGCTGAACGGCGCGGAGCTCGACGGCCGACCGCTGCGCGTCAACGTGGCCGAAGAGCGTCGCGGCGGCGGCGGCGGCGGTGGCGGCGGCTTCCGTGGCGGCCGCGGTGGCGGCGGCGGCGGTCGCGGCGGTGACCGCGGCGATCGCGGTGATCGCGGCGATCGCGATCGCGGTGGACGCGGCGGGCGTTGGTGATCCGCTACCCCTCAGCGAGCCGGCGCTCGAACGGCGCCGGTTCGCGGGGGGATGAACCCATCGACGGAGAGCGCGCCTGGTCGGCTCCGTCGGCGAGAGACAGAAGGGGGAAGGACGCCGGTCGCGCCGGCTGCGCCGAACTGCGCGATGAAGACCTGGCGTCCAGCGCGGGGAAATTGGGCGGGACTGACAGATGATCGTGCAGCGACCAGGAAACGAGCGGGGCCACGCCAATCACGGCTGGCTGGACACGTTTCACACCTTTTCGTTCGCGGACTACCACGACCCCGCGCACATGGGCTTCCGCGCGCTGCGCGTGATCAACGAGGATCGCGTGGAGCCCGGCCGCGGCTTCGGGACGCACCCCCATCGCAACATGGAGATCCTCTCCTATGTGCTCGCAGGCGCCCTCGAGCACAAGGACTCCATGGGCACCGGCTCCGTAATTCGCCCGAACGACGTGCAACGCATGAGTGCAGGCACGGGCGTCACGCACAGTGAGTTCAACGCCTCGCGCACCGAGCTCGTGCACTTCTTGCAGATCTGGCTCTTGCCGCAGCGCGCAGGGCTCCAGCCGAGTTACGAGCAGAAGACCTTTTCGGCAGCCGACAAGCGCGGCCGGCTCTGCCTCATCGCCTCACCCGACGCGCTCGACGGCAGCGTCACGATCCATTGTGATGCACGCGTGTACGCGGGGCTCTTCGATGGCGGCGAATCCCACCAGCACGTGCTCGCTCCGAACCGACACGCGTGGGTTCACGTCGCGCGGGGGGAGCTCGAGGTGAACGGACGAGTGCTCCTCGCAGGCGACGCGGTCGGGCTCTCCGACGAGCGGAGCGTGCAGCTGCGCGGCACCTCGGCTTCCGAGGTCTTGGTGTTCGATCTCGCCTGATCGCTCAGCGGCGAAAGAGGACCGAGACCACCACGACGGTGGGCTGGTCGGCGAGCGGTGCCTCGCCTGCGCAGCTCGGATACGTCCGCGGTGTGCTCGGGTGGACGGAGAGCCGCTCCTCACCCTTGCCGAGACTGAGCTCATGATCTTCGGCTTTCACTTCGGCGCCGCACGCGGCACCGAGTTTCCGGTAGCGCTCGGAAACTGCGGCGAAGGCTTCGCCGATGGCGAACGAGCGCCAATGGATTTCGGCGCCGTTCCCCAAGTTGTGCTCGTCGCACAGGGGGACGGCGCCAGCAGGCGGAGCGAACAAGGTTCCACAATCGGGGGCCGCGCTCGCCACCGGTCCGGCCACCTCGGGAGCCGACGCGCGGGTGGGAGGGCTCGAATTCGTACCCGCCGGCGTCCGCGAGCACCCGACCGAGGACGCAGCGAGAGCGCAGCAAAGACCGGCCGCGCCGACGAGGCACCGTTCGCGCATCGAGGGATGGTATCGATTTCGGTCTCCGCTGGCGACTCGAGCGAAATCTGCGAGCCGAGCCGGCTCCAAGTCCTCGATCAGAGCCGGCTCCAAGTCCTCGACCAGCCCCCGGGCGCAAGAACGCTCCGATGCGAGCTGACGCTGCCGAGGGTGCACCGGCTCCGTCGGCGACGCGTAGACTGGCGCAGCGTGCTGGCGCTCCTCGAGATGCTCGAGCTCCGCGTTCACGGAGTCAGAAAGCGATAGGCGTCGGCGATTGCAGCCCGCCCACCGCGCGGGACGGTCTCCCCGTGGGCGAGCACGATGCCGTCTACGTCCCAGCGCAAGATGCGCTCGATCTGACGCCGCCCGAGGACGTGATCGCGCACGAGAAACCGCTCGAGGTGACCCTTGCCTGGGCCGTCGTTGCCCATGGCCCAGGCCACCGACCGCGTCAGCCGGGAGGGGTGACGCCCGAGGTTCAAGAGCGCGTCGGCGCATAGGAACGTGCGCGTCGCGCCGTGGAAGAACACCACCTCGCGCTCGATTCGAGCGGTCAATGGGGCTTGCTCGAGTTCCTGTTTCCAGACGTCGCGCGAGCTGTCCCCGAGTACTCCGGTCCAGGCGAGGTCCGAGCGCTTGCGCTCGAGCCCCGGGCAGCACCAGAACTCGGCGCGAGGATACGCACGCAAGTAGTCGCCCACGTACAAGTGGTGAAACAGGCTAGGAGCCACCACCGCTTCCACCGGACCGAGCGCGTCGAGGGCCTGGCGCGTGGCGTGGTCGAGCGCCACCGGGCAATGCACGAACAGCCCACCCGACCCGAGGCGCACCACGGTCATGCGAGTTCCGGTCTCGATGCCCCAGAAGCGTTGGGGCCGGGCCAGCGTCCAAATGCCTTCGGCGAAGAGCTCGAGCGTCCCGCTCACCCGAGCCAAGCTACCACGTGCCGCATGGCGACCCGACGCGCGGGAGGGTCTTGACGATAGTTCACCTTATCGTTAACTATTTCGACTCCGCAATCCGAGAGGAAAAAATCCCATGCAACCGACCCCCCGAGGCTGGCCCCGCATCACCCCTTCCGTCTATTACGAGGACCCCAGCGCCGCCATCGACTGGCTCTGTCGCGCGTTCGGCTTCGAGGTCCGATTGAAGGTCGAGGGCGAAAACGGGCGCATCGAGCACTCGGAGCTCGAGTTTTGCGACGGGCTGATCATGGTGGGCACGGCGAGCGTCGGCTCTGCGGAGAAGGAGGCCTACCAGCGACACTACGCGAGCCCCCGGGCGCTCGGCGGCAAGCACACCCAAGGCCTCGCCATCTTCGTCGACGACGTGGACGCCCACGCCGAGCGAGCTCGCGCCGAGGGCGCACGCATTTTCCGTGAACCCCGCACGGACGACTACGGGGACGACTACTGGTCGGATCGAACCTACGGCGCCCTCGATCCCGAAGGACACGTCTGGTGGTTCATGCAGCGCGTGCGTGATCAGAAACATGCGCCCTGATCTCGATCGGACGTTCCAGGCGCTCTCGGATCCGACGCGCCGCCGCGTCATCGAGCGCCTGCGCCGCCGCCCGGAGCGCGCGGGTGAGCTCTCGGACGCCTTGGCCATGAGCCCGCCGGCCATGAGCCGTCACCTCCGCGTCTTGCGGGAGGCCGGCCTGGTGCGCGAGACGGCCCTCGAGAGCGATCAACGTGTCCGGGTGTACGAGCTCGAACCCGAGCCGTTCCTCGCACTCCGGCGCTGGCTCGACGAAGTCGAGTCGTTCTGGCAAACCCAGCTCGACGCCTTCCGTGCCCACGCGGAAGCCCCGGAGCGAAGGCGGCATCGATGACCGAGCTCGGCGACTCGGTGCGGGTTTCGGTCTCGGTGCGCACTCCCGTGGTCGAGGCTTTTCGCATCTTCACCGAGGAAATCGACCTCTGGTGGCGGCGCGGCCTGCGCTATCGGGTCGGGCGCGGGCGGAGCGTGCTCCACCTCGAACCGAAGCTCGGCGGACGGCTCTTCGAGACGTACGACACGCGGGTTCGGCAGCGGGTGTTCGTCAGCGGAACGCTCACGGCGTGGGACCCGCCTCACCGCTTCGTGCTGGAATGGCGCGCGGTGAACTTCGCGCCGAACGAGAAGACCGAGGTCGAAGTGAAGTTCGAGCCCACCGCCACGGGCACGCTGGTGACGCTCGAGCATCGAGGGCTGGCGGCGCTGCGGCCCGATCATCCGGTGCGACACGGCGAGTCGACCACGTCGTTCCTCCGGCGCTTGGGGCTCTGGTGGGGCGACCTCGCCCAAGCGCTCCGCTTGCACGCCAGCAGGGGCGTTCCGGCCTCGGCGGGAGAGCCCGAGTGAGACTACGCTTCCGAGCGTGAGCACCGAGCCCATCTACCTCGACTACAACGCGACCACTCCAGTCCTGCCCGAGGTGGTGGACGCCATGTTACCCGCGCTGCGCGAGCACTTCGGGAACCCATCGAGCGGACACCTGTTCGGCACCCGCGCCAAGGCCCTGGTCGAGCGAGCCCGTGCCGAAGTCGCGCAGCTGATCGGCGCCCGGGACGACGAGGTGTTCTTCACGTCGGGCGGCACGGAAGCCAACAACCTGGCGATCTTCGGCAGCTCCGAGCGGGCAGCGCATCGGCGCCACGTGGTGACGACCTGCATCGAGCACCCCGCGACGGAGCAACCTTGCCAGAGGCTCGAACGGAATGGGCGTCGCGTCACGCGCTTGCCGGTCGGCCCGCGCGGGGCCGTCGACCTCGGCGCAGCTGACGCCATCGACGACGACACGTTCCTCGTGACCGTCATGCACTCGAACAACGAAACCGGTGTGCTTCAGCCGGTGCCGGAGCTGGCCGCTCGCGCGCACGACCGCGGCGCGCTCGTACACACGGACGCCGCGCAGTCGCTCGGCAAGGTGCCGGTCGACGTCGACGAGCTCGGCGTCGACCTGTTGAGCATCGCCGGCCACAAGCTCTACGCCCCGAAAGGCGTGGGGGCGCTCTTCGTACGGCGAGGCGCTGCCATCGCCCCGGTCTTGCTCGGCGCAGGTCACGAGCGTGGGCTCCGACCCGGGACGGAGAACGTGGCCTCCATCGTGGGACTCGGCGCCGCGTGCCGAGCCGCGCGACGCGATCTCGCTCGCGTGGCCCCCGAGCTCCGTCGTCTGCGCGGTCGCCTGCTCGAAGGGCTCACGCTCGCGGTCGCCGGGCTCGAGGTGAACGGCGACCCCGAGCATGCACTGCCCAACACGCTGAACGTGCGCTTCCCCGGTGTGCTCGGCAGTCGGCTGCTGGCGCTCGCGCCGGAGATCGCTGCATCCACGGGCTCGGCGTGCCACGACGGCGGAGAGTCGGCTTCCCGCGTGATCCTCGCCCTCGGCGTCAGCCCCGAAGCTGCGCTCGGCTCCGTGCGCCTCAGCCTCGGGCGTCACTCTACGGATGCCGACGTCACGCTCGCCACGCAGGCGCTCGCCCGTGCGCACGCGGAGCTCACGCGCGGCCGCTGAGCAGGTCGCTCGCCGCAATTTGTTCGCGCGCGCTCACCCGCGCGCCCTTGCTCACTGCAAGCTCGAGGCCTATCGAAGAGCGCATGAGGCCGAGGTGCATCCTCTCGGGACTCTGCGTTTGTTGCGTCGCTTGGGCAGCGCCGGCCTGGGCTCAGAACCCTCGAGAGGTGCCCATCGGCGGACGCACCGCGACCATGGGCGGAGCGGGCACGGCGGCGGGCAACGACTCGGCCATGCCGTACTTGAACCCGGCGGGTCTCGCCGGCGTGCCCGGGGACATTTTTGGGATCTCTGCTTCGCTCTATGGCTACACCCACCGCTCGTTCAAAGGCTTCTTCTTCCCGAACGGCACCGATCCGGCACTGGGTCGCGTCGAAATCGAAAGCGAGGACTTCACGTCACGCAGCGTGACCGACATGCCGAGCTCGGTAATGTACTTCGAGCGCCTCGGGTCCGATGTGGACGCACAGCAGCACCATCACTTGGGTGTCGCGCTGGTGGTCCCGTCGTCGCGTCGGATCGAGCTCTTGGCTGCCAACGCCAGCCGGCTTCCGGATTTCGATGGCCGCCTCGAGTCCACCTCTGCGCTCAGCTACCACAGCACCGACTACTGGCTCGGCCCATCGTACGCGCTCGGCGTGAGTGAACGGCTGCGACTAGGCGCCTCGCTCTTCGCGGTGCTTTCCCGCTCGGTGCGCTCGAGCGAGACCTCCTCCGTCGACGAGTTGGCCGGTGGGGCCGCCACCGTGTCCCAGCGCACGCACGTGGCGCAGGAAGCCAACGCGCTGTCGCTCGCGCCGGTCCTGGGCTTCCAGCTGGAGTTCGCGCCGAACTATTGGCTCGGCGCAGCCGTGGCGGTGCCGTCCTTGCCCATCACTGGTCAGGTTTCGGTCGTGAACGGCGCGAGCGGAGTCGGCGTCGATCCGGTGAGCGGGGCGCCGACGGCGAGCTCCGATTCCTTCACGCTCCGCGGCGACTATCGAGCCGGGACACCGCTCCGGCTGAACGCCGGGATCGCGCGTGACGACCGCGAAGGCTTCTCGTTCGCCGCCGACGTTCACTACTATGGGGCGCGCAAAGAGGCCCAGGTGCTCGAAGGCGTGATGCGCTCCGATCGCTACCGGTCCGGCGAGACGTCTCGGCACTTCTACCAGAAGCAGCGCGCGTCCACGGATTTCGAGTCCGCGGTGGACTTCAGCGCCGGCATCGAACTCGCCGTGAGCCCGCTGCTCCAGGTGCGGGCCGGTGGCTTCACCGACTTCGCCAATACCCCCGAGCTCAGCTCCGATCCCGCCGATCACCAGCGTTTGCGCGTGGATCGCTTCGGCGCGACGCTCGGCCTCGGTCTTCGTTTCGGGTCTTTCGATTCCACCATCGGGCTCGTCTACGCGCACGGGCAGGGAGAATTCGGCGTACTCGACTCGTTCGGCGCAAATCAGCCGGCGCTACCCGCGATCCGCATCGCGCCCATCGAGACCACGGAAGACACGCTGCTGCTCGTCTTGTCCGGCGCCCTGACGCGCGAAGAAGCGAAGAAGCAGATCCGCCACAGCTTGCCCCTCGACGTCGAGACGCCGTTGGGTAACCCGCTCGGTCCTGCCCCGGCACCGGCGCCGGCGGCCTCGCCTCCCGCGCCAGCGCCAACACCCGAGCCTCCCGCCCCAGCGCCAACACCCGAACCGCCCGCGCCGCCGCCGGCTCCCGCCCCCGACCCGCCGCCGGCGCCGGAATCGCCCCCGAACGCACCCGAACCGAAGCCCGAGGGTGCGCCGTGACCGCGCGTGCCTTCCTCGCTCTGGTCGGGCTCGCCGCGCTGACGGCCTGCACGGTCAGCTCCCACTCCGAAACCCTCGGTTGTCGCTCGCTCGCAGATTGCGATCTCGGGCAAGCCTGCAAGGTCGCGGAGCAGCGCTGCGTGCCGGTCCCCGAAAACGGCGTCCTCGGCAAGTTCCGCTGCGTGGTGCGCGCGCCCGGCGAGAAGCTCGAATCGCTCCCGGGCTCGGAGGTCGTAGGCCGCGTGGCGGGCGATGATTGGGCGTTTCCAGTAGGCGCCAACTGCCAGCTCGTTCCGTTCACGACCGAGCTCGTCGCGCTCCGGGTCGAGATGTACACCAGCGCCAGCTTCGTGGCGTTCAGCGTCACGGTGGACTCCGCCACCGCGCTCGGTCAGAGCGTCGAGATTGCGCGCGCGCGGGCGTTCTTGGTTCCCAACACCGCGAGCCTCTGGAATCCGGAGACGAGCCGCGCCATCGCCCATTCGGCGGGAGGGGTGATCACGTTCGACACACCTCCGACCGCGGGCACCCTGGTCGAAGGGTTCGTGGACGTCGCGCTCCACGAGGTGGTGAAGGACGACGTGTTGTTCGGGGTCCCCTGCCCGCGCGGGCTCGCCGACTGTGGGACGCGCATCGGTGACGAGGGCGGCGCGGAGCTGTGCGATCTCGTCGAGTTCCAGAACGGAGACACGCACGACGTGTGCACGCGGAGCTGCGAATCCGACGCCGACTGCGCCGCGGCGTCGGGGATCTGCAACCTGAAAGAGTGTTCGCGTGCGTGCAGCTCGAACCAGGAGTGCATCGCGCCCCTCGTCTGCTCTCCGGGGGATCCGGGTGAGTCCATGGGGTGTTTCTGATCCGAGCTCACGTCGGCCGGTGCAGCTCGAAGAGCTCCAAGCAGAGCGCGTCCACGAACTCGGGCGCCACACGTTCCGGCAGCACGGATTGCGAGGCGCGCCGCTGCATGCGCGCCGCCAGCGCTTCGGCCTCGGCCACGAGGTCTTCGTAGCTCAGGGCACCCGCGCGCACGCGACGCAGCTCTTCGGCGTCGGGTCGCCGCACGTGGAGCTCCCCGGTCTCGAGCAGCTCGAGGCCCGTGCGCAGGAGCCGCATGAGGTGCATGCCGTGCTTCGTGTCGTAGCCATGCGCGCGCTCCAACGCTGCGCGCTCTGGATTGCGCTCGGTCTGCCACGCGAGGTAGCTCGCGTAGTGCCGCCGGCGCGCCTCGTACTTCCGTTCGAGCAGCAAAATCTCGATCACGCCGTGCGGCAAGCCCAGCGCGGCGGCGACGGTTGCCGCCAGCGTCTCGTCGCGCGTTTCGCGGCGCGCCACGGCCAGGTCTTCGACCAGCCGATCGATTCGCTCTTCGATGGTCGCCCGCGCGGCCGGAGGGAGCTCGAGGTCGGATACGCCGTAGTTCCGGGCTCTCTCCGCCAGGTAGGCGTCGACTCGCTGACACTCCTCGCGGGACAGCGCCGGCGTGTCGGGCAATCCGAGCTCCTTTCGAGTCGGCGCTTGGCTCGGCGGTGACAGCAGCCACGCGCGGTGCGTGGCGATCTTCCGGAGCTGGGCCAGCGCGTAGCCGAGATAGGTGCGCTGGACCTCACGCGTGAGAAAGCGCTGTCGCTCGGCGTGCAGGCGCCGCCAGACCGGCGTCTCGTGGAGCCAATCTCCCGGGTGCGTGAACAGGATCTCGAGTGCGTTGGGATTCGCACCGGCCAAGAGCCGCAGGAACTTCGCGATGTCGTACACGACGCATTCCCGTCGGACGCCCAGGTTCCGGGCTGCGGAAGGATGCGCCGCGAGTCTCGCGACGAGTTCCTGTTCGAGCCCGGGAGGCACTCCGCCCTCCCACTGCTCGAAGCGCTCGAAGAGCGAGAGTCGCAGCGCCAAAGGCGCCACGCACACGCCCCGCAGATCGACATCCGAGCCGCTGCGCGCGGTGCCGTGGGCGTGGCTGCCCGACAGGCCGACGAAAATCGTGTCTCGCGCGAGATCCAGAGCGGCGGCGGACACTTGCTATCTCGCCTGCCCGAGCCGTGCTCGAATCACCAGCTCCTCGAGTTCGCGCACGCCGGTGGGCTCCTCGGGCAGCCGGCTCTCCGCGTGGGCACGCGCGAGCTCCTCCTCCAGCGAGTCGAGCCGCCGACCGTGCACCTCCGCCTCCCCGGGGGCGAGCAGCATTTTCTCGGCCCCCTCGCGTTTGCGCGCCATGAGCTCGTCCAGCACGTCGAGACGATACTCGTCGTTCAGACGCGAGAGGCTCGAGCAGACTTCTCCGGTCTTCATCAGGTGGATCCCGGCGAGGAGCACTCGATACGCGTAAAGGAGGTGTTTGACGCTCGCGCCGGGCTCGACGAGGCGCCGCCGGCGTCCGCGGGCAAAGCCTCGGAAGTGGCGCACCGTGGGGCGCGTGATGCAGCCGCGGGCGACCTCGCGGAGCTCGAGGAACAGCGGCGAAGAGACCACCACGAGCGGCGAATACAGCTGCTCGAGCACGTAGCCGTTGTGCTGCGTGAGCAGCCGCGAGAACTTCCGCAGGTCGTGGGCGACCCAGTCGAGCTCGTAGCGCTCGTGCACGTCGAGCGTCACGGTCTCCTTGGGCGGATTCAGTCCCAACACGCTCTCGACGGGGAGCAGAAACGCGCCGCGCAGGTCCACGTCGCTGTCCGGCGAGGCGAAGCCGTAGAGGTGGGCGCCGCTCACGCTGGCGAACACCGGCGGCGGACCGCGAAGTACCACCTCGCGGAGGTGGTCTCGGTCGAGGAGCTGCCAGACTTCGGCGATGTCTTCACCCGTCACGGATTGCTCCCGAACGCGAGCCTCGCCGCCCAATACACGGCGAGCCAGAGGCCGCAGGCGCCGACGCTCATGAGCACGGTGCGACGGCCCAGCGCACGGTCCAAGGCGTCGCTGCTCTTCCAGAAGAAGACACCGAGCAGGACCCCGATGGGCGGGATCAGCACTGCGACGGCAACGGCGGTGCCGAAGGCGTCGTGCTGCTCGGCTCCGGGATCGGCGTTGGACACCCGCTAGCCATACCGCTTCCCCAGCTCGGCGCTAAGCTGATCTCCGGATGCTCGGCCTCTACCGCGCGTATCGGCGTTGGGCCCACGAAAACGTGGGGCCGAAGCAGAGCGTCTGGCTCGGCGCCTGTGCGGGTGCGCTCGGCGCCGGGCTCGTGTCGGCGAGCCACATCTTCGGCTTCCGCATGACCACCATCCTCGGCTGGCTGTGCGTGGTGGGTGGTCCCATCGCGGCTCTCGACGCGTTCGGTGCGGCCGTCTACCGCGGGCGTCGCGCCGAAGGCTGGGTACGGCTGCTGCTGATCCTGGCGATTTGCGCGACGGGAGCCGCGGTCGCCTTCTCGCTGCACTGAGCGCACTTCGGCCAGCGTGAAAGCAGCGCGAACGCCGGCGCGTCGGCGCAACATCTGCGTCGATCTCACGCAGATCCGCGCCGCGACGCCCGGCACGACCAATGCAACGAAGCGGCCTGAGCCCGGCCTCGGCCATGTCGTTCCTTCGTGGCATTTGGCGCTTCCCGTTCGCGCGCGCACGCACCGTGCGCCACGTCGAGCCCGCGCTCGAGCCCTACCACTGCCGCCCAACCAGCGAAGTCCTCGCGGAGCTCGGGTCGTCGCCCGCCGGGCTCTCGAGCGCCGAGGCCAGCCAACGCCTGGCTCGCCATGGACCGAACGCCTTGGTGGAAGAAGAGCGGCTCACGCGCACGCGCGTGCTCGCCAAGCAACTCGACAGCCCCTTGCTCATGTTGCTCCTGTTCGCGGCCCTCGCGTCGGTAGCGTCGGGAGAGTGGGTCGACACGGCCATCGTCTCGAGCATCGCCCTCGCCACCGTCGGCATAGGGTATTCACGAGAGTACGATGCGCGCTCTGCGGCCCAGGCGCTGAAGAGACGGGTGAAGACCCACGCCGAAGTGCTGCGAGGCGGGCGCCCCGAACGCGTCCCGATGGAGGACGTCGTGCCCGGGGACGTCGTGCTCGTGAGTGCGGGCTCCGTCGTCCCAGCGGATGGCCTGGTGCTCGAAGCCACCGACTGCCACGTGAGCGAGTCGATGCTGACGGGCGAGAGCTTTCCCAGCGAAAAGCACGCGGGTCCGACGCGCGCGGACGCGCCCCTCGGCCGACGCGACAACGTCGTGTTCCTCGGGACC
>Ga0268298_10000933_pt1 | contig 36261 bp, 26 predicted proteins | sample WWTPWeurt_MetaG_FD_194462 | JGI IMG/M metagenome (GOLD analysis project Ga0268298, IMG submission 194462) | Activated sludge microbial communities from WWTP in Nijmegen, Gelderland, Netherland - WWTP Weurt | ecosystem: Engineered > WWTP > Aerobic digester > Activated sludge | place...
GAAAATTTACACGGCCTGCCGCTGGTCAAACCGCAGTTCCTGCCGCCGCTCGAACCTGAATTTCGCCCGGCTGTGCTTGCAATCCAGCAGTTTGAACGCAGCGCTGCCGCGGCCGGCGAGCCGCTGGTGATCGGCTTGGAACGCGAAGATGGGCAGATCGGCAGACTGGAAACAAAAATTTTCCCTGCCAGCCACCCTGCGGCCCACGCCAATTTCGCCTATGTTGAACGGCTGGTTAAATTTATGCTCTGGCAGCGGGGCGGTTTCCGGTTGTATATTGGCGGGCCGGCTGCACTCGCAGCGTCGATCCGCCAGGCGTACAGCCAGGGCGGGTCACGCCAGTGGGATCGCCAGTTTATGGCCGAACAGGTGTACGAACAGCCCTTTGAAGTCATCGCCTGCCTGCCGGACGAGGTTCCGGCAGCCTGCGAAGACGGCATCACCCTCGGGCGCCATCTGGATGGCTGCCGGATTGGCTTTGACCTGGGCGCTTCCGACCGCAAAGTCAGCGCGGTCATCGACGGCGAGGTCGTTTACAGTGAAGAAGTGATCTGGGAGCCGCGCAAACAGAGCGACCCAGAATACCATTACCGCGAAATCCTGACCGCCCTCAAAACCGCCGCCGCCAAAATGCCGCGCGTGGACGCCGTGGGCGGCAGTTCAGCCGGCATTATCATTAACAACCAGCCACGGGTGGCCTCTTTATTCAGGAGTATCCCCGCCAATCGCTTCGGCGAAGTAAAAAGTCTTTTCCAGCGCCTGGGCCTGGAAATGGGCGTCCCCTTTGAAGTCATTAATGATGGCGATGTGACCGCCCTGGCCGGCTCCATGTCGTTGGACGACAACGCCATTCTGGGCATCGCCATGGGGTCAAGCGAAGCCACCGGCTACGTGGACCCCCAGGGCAAAATCAAAGGCTGGCTGAACGAACTGGCGTTTGCCCCGGTTGACTACAACCCTGCCGGCCCGCGGGATGAGTGGTCTGGAGATATTGGCCTTGGTTCGCAGTATTTTTCGCAGCAGTGTGTCTTTCGTCTGGCGCCCAGAGCCGGCATTGAAATCCCGACCCACCTGACCGACGCCGAAAAACTGAAGTTCGTCCAGGTTCAGCTCGAAGCCGGCCACCCCGGAGCCCGCCAGATCTGGGAAAGTATGGGGATTTATCTGGGCTATGGCATCGCCCACTACGCCCGTTTCTACGACATCCGGCACGTCCTTATTCTTGGCCGCTGCACATCCGGCAGCGGCGGCGACCTGATCCTGACCGGCGCAAAGACCGTGCTGGATTCCGAATTCCCCGAGCTGGCTGCCCGCATCCACATCCAGCTGCCAGACGAAAAAAGCCGGCGCGTTGGCCAATCAATTGCAGCCGCCAGTCTGCCTGCCGTCTCACCCGCTTAGGCCAGGCCAATCATGCAAAAAGCCACCCGCCAACAACTTAAGAACCACAACGAGCAGCTTGTGCTGGGCACCATTTTTCGACGCACACCCGGCTCCCTGCCCTCCCAGGCAGGGCAGCCCGTCAGCCGGGCAGATCTTTCGCGCCTGACCGGTCTGACTAAGACGACCATCTCGGAAATTGTGGCCGAGCTGATCGAAACCGGCCTGGTAGCCGAAACCGGCCTGGGGGCTTCTGGCGGCGGCAAGCCCCCCACCCTCCTTCAGCCCAACCCCAACGCCCGCCAGGTGATTTGCCTGGACCTGGACAGCGCAGAATTTCGGGGTGCACTGGCCAACCTGAACGGCGAACTGCAGCACCGCATCAATGTCCCGGTCAAAGACCTGAAAGGTGAAGCCGCCCTTAACCGGGTCTTCGTTCTGATTGATTCACTCCGCTCGGCTGCCAGTGCGCCCCTGCTGGGAATTGGGATTGGCACCCCAGGCCTGGTGAATGCCCAGACCAGGACCATTTTGCAGGCTGTCAACCTCAAATGGACTGATCTTGACCTGGGCGCCCGCCTGGAAGCGCGCTACAACTGCCCGGTCTATCTCCAAAACGACAGCCACGCTGCTGCAATTGCCGAATACACCTACCGCAAAAAATCCGCCTCCGAAAACCTGATTCTGGTAAAAAGCGGGCAGGGAATTGGGGCTGGGATCGTGATCAACGGCGAAATTTTCAGCGGCGACGGCTCTGGCAGCGGCGAAATCGGCCATATTCAGGTTGAAGAAAACGGCCTGCCGTGCAGCTGTGGGAAGACCGGCTGCCTGGAAACGGTTGCCAGCAACCGCGCTCTGATCAGCCAGGCGGTCCGGCTGGGCCGGATCGACCCGCAGATGGTAAACCGGCCTGAGCACGAAGTCCTTTTACTGCTGACCGAGGCTTACCGCCGCGGGGATAAGGTCGTCCAGGATCTGATCTATGACACCGGGCGCCATTTTGGCAACATCCTCTCCAACCTGGCGATCATCCTCAATATCCACCAGATCGTGATCGGGGGCCCTGTCACCACCTTTGGCAGCATCCTGATGGACGGCATTCAAAAGCAGATCCAGCAGCAGGTATTTCCAAGTGTGGCCCGCCAGATTCAAGTTTCATTTTCCCGGCTCGAAGAAGACAGCGTTATGCTCGGAGTTGGGGCCCTGGTGGTCTCGAAAGAACTGGGCATCCATGCCTGAAATCCAAAATTGTTCGCTTCGTTTATAATTTGCGAGAATAACTATGCTCTTTATTGACAACATCCACATCCTCACCCCCCTGGCCTCGCTTGCCGGCAGCGGGATACTCATCGACCAGGGCAAAATCCTGGCGATTGGCGCCAACCAGGCGCTGAGCCTGCCCGCCAGCTGCCCGATTGTAGACGGCGGCGGCAGCACGGCCGCCCCAGGTTTTATTGACCTGCAGCTGAACGGCGGTTTCGGGCTGGATTTCACCCAAAATCCTGAGACGATCTGGCAGGTTGCTGCCGGATTGCCGCGCTATGGGGTCACCAGTTTTCTGCCCACCATCATCACCAGCCCGGCCGAAACAACCCGAAAAGCCCAGGAAGTGTGGCGCAGCGGGCCGCCCGCCGGTTTTCTGGGAGCCAATGCCCTCGGGCTGCATCTGGAAGGGCCCATGCTTAACCCCGCCAAGAAAGGGGCCCATAACCCGGCTTACATTCGCCTGCCATCTCTCGACCTGATTGCAGACTGGACGCCTGAAAACGGGGTCTGGCTGGTGACCCTGGCCCCAGAGATGCCCGGCGCTTTAGCGGTGATCGCCGAGCTGAACCGGCGGGGTGTGCTGGTCAGTGCAGGCCATTCGATGGCGACCTACGCCGAAGCCGAACAGGGCTTCGCAGCCGGTATCCGTAAAGGCACCCACCTCTTCAACGCCCAGCCGCCCATCGATCACCGTCAGCCCGGGCTGGCTGCCGCCATTTTGACCAACCCGCAGGTCAAGGCCGGTCTCATCCCAGACGGGATCCATGTCCACCCTGCGATGGTCAAACTGGCCTGGCAAGCCAAAGGCCTGGAGGGTATCGTGGTTGTCACCGACGCCATGGCAGCCCTCGGCATGCCGCCCGGCGAGTATCTGCTGGGCGACTACGCCGTTCGGGTGGACGAAACTTCGGCCCGCCTGGCCAACGGCACCCTGGCGGGCAGCATCCTGACCCTGGATGCGGCCGTGCGCAACATGATCGAATTTTGCGGCTGCAGCCTGGCGGAGGCGGCAGCCACAGTGACAGACAGTCCGGCAAAACTGCTGGGCTTATCAAACAAGGGCCAGCTCACACCCGGCGCAGACGCCGACCTAGTGCTGCTGGATCCAAACGGCTGCGTACAGGCAACCTATATTGGCGGACAACTGGCATATTCAAATTCAGCGAGGTAAATGATGTCATTAATTACTGAAATTCACGAACAGGGCGATATTCTGGAGCGTCTGCTCAACAATCAGATGGGCAAGGTGGAAGAAGTGGCCCGCCTGATCAAAAAACACAACCCACCCTACATTTTCCTGGCGGCCCGCGGCACCTCCGACAATGCCGGGCGTTACGCCAACTACGTTCTGGGTTCGGTCAACCGCATCCCCGTGGCCCTGGCGACCCCCTCTCTGTTCTCGATCTATAACCAACCGCCGCAACTCAACGGCGCCCTGGTGATCGGGATTTCCCAATCCGGCCAGTCCCCCGATATCGTCAGCGTCCTGACCGAGGCCCAGCGCCAGGGCTGCCCCACGGTTGCCATCACCAACATCACCGAATCGCCCCTGGCAAAATCGGCCGATGCGGTCATCGATATCCAGGCCGGCGTGGAAGCCGCCGTGGCAGCCACAAAGACTTACACCACCGAACTGATGTCGATTGCCATGCTCTCGGCGGCCCTCAGCGGCGAGAAAAGCGCCTACGAAGCGCTGACCCAGGTACCCGGCTGGGTGCGCCGGGTGCTCAGCCAGGCCGATACCCTGACCCGCCTGGCCGAACGCTACCGCTATATGGAGCGCTGTGTGGTCCTGGGCCGCGGCTACAATTACGCCACCGCCTTCGAATGGTCACTCAAGCTCAAAGAACTGACCTATGTAACTGCAGAGCCCTACTCTTCGGCCGATTTCCAGCACGGACCAATTGCAATTGTCGAACAGGGCTTCCCGATCATGGCTGTAGCCCCCAGCGGCCAGGTGTACGAAAACTTCCTCGGCATGCTCAAGCAGCTCCGCAGCGGCCCCAACGCCGAGCTGGTGGTCATCTCTGACCGGCTCGAGGCGCTCGAGCTGGCCCAGTCGCCCCTGCCGCTGCCGGTTGGCATCCCAGAATGGCTGTCCCCAATCGTTGCCATCATCCCGGCCCAGCTCTTCGCCTACGCCCTGACCCGCGCCAAAGGCTACAACACCGAAGCCCCGCGCAGCATTCGCAAAGTAACCGAGACCCACTAAGATTTTCAAAGAGAGGTGCTGTGGACGTGCTTTGTACGTCCACAGCACCTCTCTTTGAGCTTTTCTCCCCCTTCCCGGCGGATACTGTTAGCGAATCGATTTAGGTGTTCATTCACCCACCCCCCGGCCCCCGCCCTCGAGGGCGGGGGAGTTTTTTTTATGTAGTTTTGGCCGGTGTAAACCGGCCAAAACTACGAAAAAGTATTTCTCCCCTCCCGTGGGAGGGGCTGGGGTGGGCAAAAATGCTTCGCCAACAGTATCCCGGCGGGAAGGGGGCCGGGGGGTTGGGCGAGGTTGTTTAAAACAAGACACCTCCCGAAGATTAAATTCGGGAGGCGTCTTGTTTAAGCGCTTAGCGCGGCAAGGGCCTCTTCGGCGGTCATCTCGCCGGCTTCGATTTTATCCAAAATCTCTTTCCGGCTCAGCCCGCTGACCGTTTTATCTGACTCCGCAGGCGCCTGTGGCGCAGAGACCTGCAGGTTTCCCGAAACCGAGTTCAGGCGCACGGCTGTGCCGCCGCCCTGCACGCGCCAGACCCGGGTGCCGCGCTCGGCCTGGTATTGGGTGACGGGCAGATTGACGCTCAAGTCGCCGCTGACGGTGTGCAGCTCCAGGGTGAAGGGGGCGGCTGCCGGCATTTTCCAGCTCACATCCCCTGAAACAGAACGGAAAGAATAGGGTCCCGTTCCAAGCGGCGCATCCAGGTGAATCTGCCCGCTGACCGTATTGGCCTCCACGGTGCCAGACACGGAACCAGCGACATCGATATCGCCAGAGACTGCACTCAGGTTTAACTTGCCGGTTTGCAGATCGGTAGTATAGACATTGCCGCTGATCGTCGAAATTTGCAGGTCGCCCTGCAGAGAAACCAGGTGAATGTTGCCGCTGATGGTGGAAAGCTGGAATTTACCCTGCAGACCATGCAGCTCCTGGGCAGCCGATACCGTAGAAACCTGAAGATCTCCGCCCGCCGGCAGGGTCACATCGTAATCGACCTTGCAGGGTTGAGCCCGGTTGAAAATCCCAAAAATCGGGTCGCTGAAACGCGTCTCCACCACAACCCGCCCGTTCTCTTCCTGGCGCATCTCAATCTTAGTGCGCTCTGCGCTGCCGCTGGCATCATCCAGGGCGGCCTTGACCAAAATGACTGGTTCTTCGCCCTGGTGAAGGCTTACTTTGCCAGCGATATTGGAAAGCTTGAATACAACCTGCCCGCTGACCGGGAAAGTCTGCTCATACGTTTGAATAGCCATAACTGTCTCCTCAGTCGACAAAGACTTCGATATGCTCGCCATCTTCCTCGTCAAAAACATCCACAATCTTACCTTCCAGCGAACCGGAGCGAACTGCGTCTGCAATTTCAGAGAAATTGATGTTGGGTGCAAACTGGGTTGCGATATTCATACCGGCATCCACCAGGCCCAGGGGCAAATTGACATTCACCTTGACCCGTCCCGAGGCGACATCCGTCACCCGCACCCGCAGCCATCCCTTGCCCATGGCCCGGGATGGGGGAGCAGCCGGACGTGGATCCTTACGGCTCTCTCGCAGGGCAGCCAGAAGACGCACACCCTCGTCAGGATTTAGCTTTCCCTCTTCAACCATTTTCAAAATACGCATACGTTCATCAACAGAAACCATAAGATCCTCCTTTAGCCAATATAAATCTCAACCTGCTCGCCGTCATCCGAATCGTTCACATGAACATAGAATGGGGCCTCAGGCGAGGTTTTTTCCAGAGTCAAAATCAAGTCCGACAGACGTTGGTTTTCAATTTCCCGGGTGCGAATATTAAAGATCCGGATCACCGAGGCAGCCAGGCGCAGGGGCAGGGGCAGGCTGATGGAAATCCGCTGGGGCGATTGGCCCGGCTGGCGTTTCACCCGGACATGCAGCCAGCGCGCCTGGCGGCTACCCCAGGCCAGGGCCAAGACCGCCACCCCGAATAAAAAAGGGAACCAGGCACACGCAAACCAGAAGCCAAAGCCGCTTGAACGAACAGCCAGGTACATCAGCGCTGCGCCGACAATCGTAACTGCAACCCCGATCCACAGTGGGTAGCGCCACCAGTTGCGGAAACCGCCCTGCCCGGCGCCAGAAGCCTCTGCAGGAGCATCCTCGGGCAGCGGGGCAGCGGAGGAAGCGGCCGGTTCAACTGGTTCGCCGGCGCCCGCTGTGAGAACCTGGGGGGCCGGCGGCTGGGCCGGCGGCGCAGCCGGCTCTTCAGAAATCTCGGGCTGGTTCTGCCCGGCAAGAACGGACTCAATCTCGCCATCGCCAGACAAAACCACAGGAGCAGCAAGCTCTCCGGCTTCATCTTCTTCACCCAGGGCTTTGATCAGCTCAATCGCCTGAGCAGCGGTAATCTTACCGCTCTCGAGCATATCAAATATTTGGCGGCGGGCATCCTGGTCGGCCATCAGGCATCCTTCCCCTCAAGGGCTGCCAGCAGCTTTTCAGCCTGCTCCAGCGAAATTTTCTTGGCCGAAAGCATGCGCAGCACAGCCAGACGTTCATCGTCGCTGACTTTATCATCCACAGGCACCCCGGGTACGCCAGGCATACCAGGCGCCATCGGCGAGCGAGGTGGTACAGGCGGGGTGGGCGGGCGGGGCGGCTCTGGCATGGTGAAGCCAAAGCTCCAACTGCGGCGCTCGCGGCGCTGCGTGCGCTGTTCGGCCTGTTTGGCTCGTTCTTCAGCCTGTTTGGCGCGCTGTTCCACCCGCTGCTGGACGGCAGCCATCTTGCGTTCCAGACGTTCCTGGGCCAGGCGCATTTTTTCCTGAGCCCGCTGGGTGGCCTGCTCACCGGCTTCACGCGCCCGGCGCTGGATCCGCTCCACCTGTTCGGGGGAAGCCCCAACCGAATCGAGACGGGTCGCGACACGTGCCATTTCCAGGTCGAGCTGGCGTTCCAGCATAGCCATCTGGGTGTCAATTTGCAGCGAAATCTGTTCGGCGATCGCGTCTGGCGACAGTCCAATTCGATCGGCATCATTCTCGCCGGCGCTAAAGTCGAAATCAAAATCCAGGTTGGCGCCTTTGGGATTGATCATCACATTTCCTTGAGCTTCCAGCACAACCAGGGCATCCCCATCGCCAATGGTAAAACTGCACGGCGCACCCTGAGGGACAATCCCACTCAGACTGGTGATAATTTTGTTTGCCTTGCGAACTTCAACTTTTGCGCTGACATCTTCAGGGGCCTTCCAGGTCAAGTTACCGCCAGCTTTAATCGAATAATCATCACCCGGGTTTGGATCCAGGCGCATAATGACATTACCCTCGGCTTTGACGTCAACCGCTTCTTCCACATCTTCGATGGTCAGGTTGCCGCCAGTAAATTTCACCTGCAAGGCGCCGATAATATCGCGTGCCTCCAGGTTGCCATCTACCCGCTCAACTTCCAGGCTGCCCATCACGCTGCGAGCTTCCAGATTACCATGCACACTGCCCAACTGAACCTGGCCGACACTGCGCAGCGTCAGATTGCCATGGACGCGTTCAACCTTGATCTCGCCATCAATCGCTTTCAGGGTTGCATCGCCGTAAGCCTGGCTGATCTTGACTGATGTCGCCCGGGGTGTGCGAACTTTCAAATCCGACATACACTTCAGCGTGATCTGATCGCCATCCTGCTTGATCTGCAGGTCATCTTCAGACGCAGCCTGAATGGTCACTTCGCCGACATCTTCGCCTTTTAACTTAAAGTCGCCGTGTACTTCAATAACCAGGACAGGCGTCTCACCGGTTTGGAAAACATGCTGTTCCATATTACCCTTCACTTTCTGCCAACAAGCGCATCGCCTCTTCGGCGCTGATCCGGCCCGTATCCAGCCGCTCTAATATATTGAGGCGGCGTTCTTCGGTAATCCCCGCCCCGGGTTCATCAACTTCATCCGGCTCGTAACCCAACGCCCGGATCACTTCATCCAGCCGGTTGCGAATGGTCGGATACGACAGACCGAGCTGCGCTTCCATGGTCTTGATCTTGCCTTCGGAACGCACAAACGTCTCAATAAATGCCAGCTGCTCCGGCTGCAGCCGGGCGACAAACCGCTCTACAAAAGCCAACTGCTCTGGTTTAAGCTGTGAAACACCGCCAACCGCGAAGCGCCCTTCAATATGGGTGTCGCACTCGCGGCAGGTAACGTGGGTTACAACAAGCTCACTCTGACAAAACGGACAAACGGGAGGTAAAGTATTCATTATCAACCTTTCTATTCAAAGAGAGGACATCTGGTTACTTATATACTATCATAAATTTTTACTTTGTCAAGAACAATATCAATATTATTAAACCCTGTATTAATTTTATTGATATTTCCACAAAGACACGCAAATTAGTTCACTGGAATGTAGAATTCGCAAATCTATACGCAGGCATTGGCGAAAACCGTCCTCGAATATCCCACGAATACACGAAAAGGCCATTCCCCGGCCCTTATTTCGTGTATTCGTGTTAGGAATTCGTGGATGGTTATTTTCAGCCCAAAGCAAAACGGTATGTAAATGGAAAAAGAAGGATGCGCCGTTCAGATCTGTAACTGCTGCGAACTGATATCATATATTACGACACTAAAGATATAATTAGACGCAATTCATCAGAACCAGTTTAATCCACCCAGATTTACCCAAAAGCAAGCTTTTTGCCAATCTCACCCTGAAGGAAGGCCAAAATGCCCAAAACAGTCACCCAGGTTTTACAAAATCCTCGTGTCAACGGCGCAGGTATCACCTATTACCAGGATTACAGTTCCAGGCTAAAAGCCGACTCAGACCTCAAAGACCAGCTTTGGGAACAGTGGGATTCTTTCGAATCGGGAGAGTTCCTGATCTGGTTTCGCCCATCCGGCAAGGAAACCAGGGTCGAAACTGCACTCAAAATGCCGTCCGACATCGGCAACATCAGCGGATTGTACCGGGTGGAGTGCTATATCCCCAATATGAACGCCGGGGCAATCGCCCGCTATTCGATCATGCTGCCCGGCAACGATGGACGCCTGCTGGAAAAGAACTTCTATATCAACCAGAAGTTTTACAAATCCACCTGGGTGGCCCTGGGCGACTTTTACCTGACGGCTGGCGATCCAAATCGGGTTCCAGATATGGGCACAGTTCGCCAGTTTGACGAAAACGCCCCCAGCAGTATTCCCGGCGCTGCGCCTGCTGGCAGCCTGCCTTTGATGAGCTTTGGTCCCGTGCGCTGGGTGCCCCTTTACCAGACCCCGGACCCAATTTATGCCACTGTGGACTCGGAGCAGTTCAGCATCACCTACCCGGATCCTCAGCCCGCCCAGCCCGAATCGTTCTGGCGCATGAGCCCAAAAGGCAGCGTGGAACAACCGCCCGTCGGCCGGCAGATCGTTTGGGGGCCTGCCCGCTGGCTTCAGCCCAGTTCTGCCCCGGCTGCCGGTCCGGTCCGCATCGATTATGATATTCTGGGAAGCGCCTGGGAGCGCAAACAAAGTACAAATCAGTCTGGTCAGATCCCGGTCGAACTGCCCATACCGGCCCCCATTTCAGGCCGCTACCGGGTAGAAGCGCTCATTCCGTTTTTTGACCGACAACGGCTGAATCCGGCAGCCCGCTATTCCGTGCGATGGGGGCCAGACGCTGCCAACCTGCATGAAACAATCGTCAACCAGACCCTTCCCAGGCTCAACCAGTGGGTCTCGCTGGGCGAGTTCAGCCTGACATTTCCAACCGCAGCCGACACGGACCCGGCGCCTATCGGCCGGGTTACACTGAGAGAAGCACGCAGCAAAACGGCTCTAACTGCAGTTGGGCCTGTGCGCTGGGTCCCATTGTTTGAAATGCCGTTCACTGCTGGCGGCGCATTTGACTTCCCCGTGGGCAGCTTCGCCCAGCGCAAAGCTGCCATCATCCGGCGCAGCAAGCCTTCCGCCGCTAATCCAACCGGTCAGTCGCTGGATTTCTGGCTGGAAGACTGGTTCGATGCCACGCCCTTTCTGACCGAATACATCCTGGGCCTGCACACCGGCGCAGATTTGAACTTCGCCCGCGGTTCCGGCCTGCATCTGCCGGTCTATGCCGCTGGCGATGGCAAGATCATCTACGCCAAAAAGGTCGAGCGCGGCGGCTGGAATTACCTGATCGTCATCGAACACCCGGCTGCTTTTATCACCCTCGAAGGCCGCCGGATCCAGCGCAAGGTCTACACCCGCTATGGGCACGTCCACAAAGACTCGATCAACATCCTCAAACCATTTGTTGGCCAGGAAGTAAAATGCGGCGACCTGATTGGCTATGTCGGCTATATGTGCCAGAACGATATCGCTGAAAAAACAGACGGCGAACACCTCCATTTTGACGTCTGCTACACCGACCGGTTGGCCAAAAACCCCGAATATTGGCCCAACATGAAAACCCTTGTCAGCTTCATCAGCAGCCGCACGACCCATTTGCCAGACTACCCCCAGGTTCGAGATGAGACAATTGCCCTGGTCTGCACGGACTTTCTTGACCCGTTCCAATTTATTATTGATAACCACACCCCCACACCAGGTTCAAACAGCCCGGCAGCAGCAGAGAACGGTTTGCTCAACAGCGCTGCCGTCCGCTATGACCTGCCAGTCGGCAGCCCGGAGCAGCGTTCTGCGCAAATCAATCTGCGTTTGGAGCAAATGCGCGCCGGTATCTTTTCCCAGGGGGCTGAAGATTGGTATATATCGACCGACTTTCTGGCCCAATCCCCCAACGGCCAGCCCCTGCCAGGCGTAAACTTTCGCCTGCCCAACAGCGAAGCCGGTCCAAAGCCGGTCTGTGCGGCAGGGCCGGGAAAGGTTATTTTCGCCGGCCGCAAGAGCCTGGGGCCTTATGCCAGCCTGCAAATGGTGGTCGTGCGCCACCCACAGGGCGTTGTCAGCCGCAGTCCAGGGACTGGCGCAGAACAGGTCATCTACACCCGCTATGCCGGCTTGAGCAGCATCCTGGTCAAAGGCGGCGATCTGGTCCAGACCGGCGACCAACTCGGGACAATTGGGGCGCAGCAAACCGTCAGCCCCGGCGATTGGTGGCTGCACTTCTCGGTCAGCGATTCAAGCGTCCTGGAACAGCCAGACCACTGGCCGGCCAAAGACACACTCGAGGCCGCCAAAGCCAAAATCCGGCAGGACTACCTGCATCCACTCCAATTCTTGATCAACAACCACCCCAGCGCGCCCCAACTTCAGGGCTGGCGCTAAACCTTTTTTGTGGTGTTCATTTTTGGTTTTGCCAAAAATGAACACCACATCTAGATCTTGTCTGCCAGCGCCAGGAAGACATCTTCCAGGGTCGGTTCGACCCGTTCAATCCGCTCGGCAGTCCCGCCGGCCTGGGTAATGGCAGCCCGCAAATCGGCCTCCTCGGTCTGAAAAGGCGTAATGGCCCGCAGATGGTCGCCCGTCAGGCCGGCCCGCAGCACACACGAACAGCGCTCCAGCCCGCCCAAAGATTGCAAAATGGGCTGGGCGAAAATATCCCAGGCCTGCCCCGGCAGGGCCTTTTCTTTCAAAGCGGTCGGCGTATCCAGAGCCAGCAGTTTACCGGCCCGCATAATACCCACCCGCCCGCAGTACTCGGCTTCATCCATGTAATGGGTCGTCACCAGCACGGTCACACCCTGCTCCACCACCCGGTAGATCAGGTCCCAAAACGCCCGCCGGGCAGTCGGGTCCACGCCGCTGGTTGGCTCGTCCAGAAAAAGCAGCTTCGGCTGGTGGACGATGGCGGTTGCCAGGGCCAGGCGCTGTCGCCAGCCGGTCGAGATCTGGTCCACCCGCATCCGCTCCTGGCCGCGCAGGTTCACCAGTTCCAGCACCTCCACCAGGCGGCGGGGGTCGCGCACGCCGTACACGCCGGCGTAAAACTGCAAATTCTCTGCCACTGTCAGCTCATTGTAGAGCGCAAATTTCTGCGACATATAACCCGACTGGGCCCGCACCGCTTCCGACTGCCGGTCGCAGTCAAAGCCAAAGACCCGCGCCGACCCAGAGGTGGGATGGAGCAACCCCAGCAGGATCCGGATGGTGGTGGTTTTGCCGCAGCCGTTCGGCCCAAGATAGCCGACAATCTCACCCTGGGCAACCTCAAATGAAACCTGATCCACGGCGGTGAAGTCGCCAAAGCGTTTGGTAAGGTTTTGAACCTCGATCACACTGCTCATAGCTGCGCTTCCAATAAGTGAATGAAAACATCTTCCAATTGGGCCGGAACCGTCCGGATCAACCCGACCTCCACGCCCTGAGCCGGGCTCAACTGGCGCAGGCGCCCCATTACCGCTTCGGCTGCGCCGGGTTTGCTGCGCAGGTGCAGCCGGTCGCCAAACATCTGGGCATTTTCCACACCCGGGTCAGCCTGGGCAATCGTACGCAGACCCATCAAAGGCTTGCCGCGCACCTCAATAATCCGCCCATCCAGCGTCTTGCGCAGGTCTTCCGGCGCACCCTCCACCAGCAGGCGGCCCTGGCGCATAAACCCCACCCGGCTGCAGCGGGCGGCTTCGTCCATGTAGGGCGTGCTGACCAGGACAGCAATCTTTTCCTCCGCCGCCAGGCGGATAATGAGCTGCCAGAAATCCTGGCGGGTGACCGGGTCCACCCCGGTGGTTGGCTCGTCCAGCAAGAGTACCTTTGGTCTGTGGACCAGGGCCACTGCCAGGCCCAGTTTCTGCTTCATCCCGCCCGAAAGCAGCCCGGCCCGCCGGTTGATAAAGCCGTCCAGGCCCACAAAGGTCAGGATCTCCATGCAGCGCGGCTTCCATTCGCTGGCAGGGATGCCGCGCACCTCGGCAAAGAAGCGCAAATTCTCCAGCACGGTCAGGTCTTCATACAGCGAAAAACGCTGCGGCAGATAGCCAATCTGAGCCCGGGCCTGCTCCAATTTGTGCAGCAAGTCGAACCCGGCAATCTCCACCCGAACGCTGGAGGCATCCCCTGTCAGGCTCAGTGCGCCGCACAGCAGCCGGATGGTGGTGGTCTTCCCCGCCCCATCCGGGCCGACCAGACCGTAAATCTCGCCGCCCGCAACACTCAGGCTGACATCCTCCACGGCGCGGACAGCGCCAAACGACTTGGTGAGATGCTGGGCTTCAATCATCGGGATAGCCCGGGCAGGCCATTATGGCTGCACACCAAAATTCACATCGGCCGGCATTCCCGGTTTCAACTTGCCACCCGAATCCTCCACCGCCAGCTTGACCGAAAAAACTGTGGTCCGCCGGCCTTCGGTGGTCTGGACATTGCGGGGGGTGAATTCGGCCTGATCGGCAATATGGACGACCTTGGCCTTGAAAACCTGCCCGCCAAACGAGTCGGCCGTCAGGTCGGCGGCCTGCCCGAGGAGGATCAGACCGTAGCGGTCTTCGGGTACAAACACCGTAATCGTGAGATCGCTGATCTGAGCCAGTGCCAGCAGTGTGGCGCCCGGAGCCACCACCTCACCCGGCTGGACCGAACGGGCCAGGACAACCCCATCCACCGGTGAGACAATCGTCAGCTTGGCGATCTGGACATCGAAGACGTTCAGGGCCGCCTGGGCGCTTTCCACCTGGGCGGCAGCGGCTTTGGCCTGTGCCGCCGCAGCCGCGGCCTGCTGTTCGGACGCCGCAGCCTGGGCTGTGGCAGAGCGGACCTGAGCCTCGGCGGCGGTCACCTGCTCGGAGCGCGCCCCGGCTTTGGCCAGGTCATACTGAGCTTCGGCGTTCGCCAGGCTGGCCTGGGCCTGGTCAAGCTGCTGTTTCAGGGCTTTGCCCTGGTTGGTGTCTTTGGCTGTATCTGAAAGGGCGTCGTAGTTGTCCTGGGCGGCAGTCACCGCCAGCTTTGCTTTATCCACCACGGTTTGAGCTACCTGAAGCTGCTCGGCCGAAGGGCCAGCCTGCAAGAGATCCAGGTTGGCCTGGGCGGCCTCTGCCACTGCACGCACCGCCAGCAGCGCCGACTGTGCCGCGGCGGCAGCTGCATCGGCGGCTTCCTGGTTGGCTTTCACCACCTGCAGGGCAGCCTCAGACTGCTGGCGCTGGGCAGTCAGCAGGGCCGTGTCCTGCTCGATCAATACATCGCCGGCCTTGACCAGCTGGCCTTCTTCAAACGCCACCCGGCTGACCCGGCCAGACAGCTCGGCGCTGATGTGTACCTGGACCGCCTCGATCGTCCCGGAGGCAGTCAGGGCGCCGGTCTCGGCCTCTGCGCTGCGGGTGAAATACCAGACTGCGGCCGACGCCAGCAGGATGACCAAAACAACCGGTGCAATTTTGCGTGGATTGGGATGCATAGAACCTCCGAAATCAGAAAACAATCTTCAATAAACTCAGCGCATCTAGGGAGATGCTGAAACCCTCAGTCCAGACGCTTGCGGAAGCGCAGGGCGGCTATCGTAAGCAGTGAAAAGCCAAACACTGCCAGGGCCAGGATATCGCCCTGCAGGGCCTGGATGCTGCTGCCCTTCAACATCAGCGAGCGGATGATCGCCAGATAGTAGCGCAGCGGCATCAAATAGGAAATGTACTGCATCGCCACAGGCATGGCGCTCAGCGGAAAGAAAAAGCCCGAAAGGAAAATCCCCGGCAGCAGGGTCATCCAGACCGTCAGCATGGCTTCCTGCTGGGTGTTGGCAAAGGTGGAAGCCAGCAGACCGATCCCCAGGCTGGTCAGCAGAAACAGACCAGACAGGGCCAGGATCAGGGTCAGGTCGCCGCGGATAGGCACCTTGAACCACCAGTGCCCGGCCGCCAGCACCTCCAGGGTGTTTAAAAAGGCCAGAATGACATACGGAACGATCTTGCCAACCACCAGTTCCCACGAACGGATCGGGGTGACGATGAGCTGCTCGATGGTGCCGCGCTCACGCTCACGCACCACTGCCGTGGCGGTCAGGATCGAGGTCAGGGCAAACAGGATCATCCCGATCACGCCCGGGATCATATAGTAATTGCTGACCAGATCGGGGTTATACCAGACCTGGGTGCGGACCTCGATTGGCGGGGTCAGGCTGAAAGACTGAGAGCGGCGGGCCAGGCGCTCGGTCATCAGTTGGGTCGAAAACTTTTGGGCGATCAACTGGGCAGCAGACAGGGCCGTGGAGGCTACCGTGGGGTCCGAGCCATCCAGCACAAAGGCGATCTGGGCGCTGCCCTGCCCGGCGATCTGGCTGCTGTAATTGGGCGGGATGATCAGCCCGGCGCGTGCTTCGCCAGAGTCCACCAGGTCGCGCAGTTCCTGCTCTGAATCAATGTCAAAAGCGATCTTGAAATAATCGGCTGCCCGGTAGGCGTCCAGCAGCCGGCGGGCTGCCGGACCGCGGTCCTGGTCCAAAACGGCCAGCGGCACATTGCGTACATCGTTGTTGGCAGCGTACCCCAGCAGGAAAAGCTGCATCAGCGGGATAACCAGCACCATCACCAACGTGCGCGGGTCACGCAGGATCTGGATAAATTCTTTTCGGATCAGTGACATCAGGCGGGTATTAATCATCGGATTTGCCTTTTAACAGAATACCATGCAAATAAATATCCACAATATCGTCAAATGCGTTCGGGAAAGCGCCCTGAATCGGTGACTTTTGCAGCGCCAGATCGGTCAGCACAAACGAGAACAGCATTCCCAAAAAAGCCCGGACCTGGATCACCCCGGGGATGGGGCGTACCTGGTCGGGCCAGCTTTCAAAACGCTGCGCCAGGCGCAGCACGAGGGGAATAAAACCCTCCATCAAAACCGGAACGTGAACCGCCCGAAACTCCACAAACTCGATAAACATTAAATTCAAGAAATCCAGGCGGCTGCGCATGTGTTCGGAAAACCTCAGGGCGATGATGCGCATAAACTCTTCTGCCGAAGCCGCCTGCATGCTCTCCATCTCCGGGATCATTTCGACCAGGGGATGGTAGACAAATAAAACCTCGCTGAAGATGGCCTCTTTGCTGTCGAAGTGGTTGTAGATCCCGCCCAGGGCAAGCCCGGCCGACTGGGCAATCTGGCGCATGGATGTGCCGTGATAGCCCTGACTGATAAACAGGCGGTATGCCGCCTGCACAATCTGGGTTCGGGCCTGGTCGCCGCGCTGCTGAACTGGGTCGGGCAAAAGGAACCTCCTGAACGAACGTTCGTTCAGAATTATAATACACCGATTGGGGGCGGTTGTCAATTGGCATTGTGCTTGGGGGGATAATTTTGGGTCTCGCCAAAAATTATCCCCCCAAACAAAAGCCCCCTTTGTGATGGGGTTAAAAAATGCTACAATAGATATTATCAATTCTATCTAACAAGGTCTAAATTATGTCAATCTCTGCCGGACAATCTATTGGACGTTATTACCTCATCGAACCGCTCGGCGATGGGGGCATGGCAGTAGTATTCAAGGCGCGCGATACGCTTCTGGAACGCTACGTGGCGATTAAAGTGATTCGCACAGATATGTTCAACCGCACTGAGACGGTTCAGGTGCTCGAACGTTTCACCCGCGAGGCCAAGTGGCTGGCGGGGCTGGCTCACCCCAATATCGTCAAGATTTTTGATTTCGGCAGTTTTGAGGGCGCACCTTACCTGGTGGAAGAACTGCTGCCAGGCGGAACGCTGAAAGAGCGCCTGGGCAAACGCCTGCCCTACCGCCAGGCGGCTACGCTGCTCCTTCCGGTTGCTCGGGCGCTGGCGTACGCCCACAGCAGAGGCATTATCCACCGGGATGTCAAGCCTACCAATGTTATCTTTTCGGAAACAGGCGAGCCGATGCTGACGGATTTTGGGATTGCCAAAATTATGACCAGTGAACAGGCCAGCACGCTGACCGGCACCGGCATTGGGATTGGCACCCCGGCCTACATGGCACCTGAACAGAGCCTGGGCCAGGCAGTGGATGCGCGTGCAGATATTTATTCGCTGGGAATCGTACTTTATGAACTGATCACAGGCCGCCGTCCGTTTGAAGCCGACACCCCGATGGCCGTCATGTACATGCAGATCAGAGACCCGCTGCCGCGCCCGCGTATATTCATCCCTGACCTCCCTGAAAAAGTCGAGGCGGTGTTATTCAAAGCCCTGGCAAAGAACCCGATGGACCGCTACCCAGATATGGATGCCTTTGCCGCAGCCCTGGATGACCTGGCTGATATTCCCCAGGTTGAAAGCAGTTTTTATACGACCGCCACAGCCCTGGAAGGCCGGGCAGCGGGAGCGGCCAAAAGCAGCACACCCGTCACGGGTACGGGTCAGAAACCCCAGCCCACCGGCGGCGCCACTGGGTCCTCGGCCTCGCGTCCGGCGGTTGCATCGCCGAACACAGCCGCCCGCAAGTCCATCCCGATTTGGGTTTGGATCGGCGCGGCGGGTCTGTTGGTGGCGGTCTGCCTGGTGGTCGGCCTAGCCGGAGGCGGCTTCCTGGTGTTGAGCCAGGGTTTCTCCCGCCAGACAGCCGTCCCCATAAGCACAACCGCACCCGAACAACCGACACCCGAGAGCCCGCAGCCAACTTCAACCCCGGAAGACACCGTCCTGGCAGTCAGCCCAACAACGGCGCCCATGCAGCCGATCAACATTCAAACCCGCACCGCCCCAAAAGATGGCATGCTGCAGGTTTTTGTGCCGGCGGGCAATTTCTTGATGGGCAGCACCGACAGCCATGTGGCAGCGATGAAGGCCAACTGCCCAACCTGCGATTTTCTCAACGAAACGCCCCAACACAGCGTCTATCTCGATGACTTTTGGATTGATCGGACAGAAGTGACCAACGCCCAATACGCCCGCTGCGTGGCGTCCAAAGAATGCCAGCCGCCCGCCATGGATTCAAGAACCAGCGTACCCTATTACAGTGATCCAAAATTTGCTGACTACCCTGTGATCTATATCAACTGGAACAACGCCGCGGCTTATTGCAAATGGGCTGGGCGCAGCCTGCCCAGCGAAGCACAGTGGGAGAAAGCCGCCCGTGGGACAAACGGTTGGCTATATCCTTGGGGCGATGATAACCCCAATCTTTACATGCTTAATTACAACCTGTATATTGGCGCCACCGAAAAGGTGGGCAGCTACGCCACCGGAGCAAGCCCATACGGGGCGCTGGATATGGCCGGCAATGTCTGGGAATGGGTGAACGACCGGTACGGGTTCGATTACTACAGCGAATCTCCAGACCAAAACCCCGCAGGACCGTCAAGCGGAGAAACCCGTGTGATGCGCGGCGGATCGTGGTTCGACCAGGACCCGATTGTGCGAGCCGCCAACCGGGGCTACCAGCCGTTTGACTTAAGCCTGCATAACCTGGGTTTCCGCTGCGCCAGCCAGCCTTAAAAAAACCATTGTGACCCCATCCTCCGGGGCAATGATGATCGGCTGGCAATCGGCAAGGTAGCTGGATTCATCGGGCGGCTGCTGAACTGCGAAATGCTGAAGATTGAAGGATAAAAGTTCCCCAAAAGTGACATCTTCTCGTCCAAAGATTGTCGCTCTTTGTCTCAATTGTGTCCCAATCCAAATCCAGCCTTTACAATCCGACTATAATCTGGGACATGAATTCTAAATTCCGGAAATACCTGCGTGCCAGCAGCCTGCTTAACCTGAATCATCTGCAATGGGTCATTCCGCTATTTCTGGCCTTCACCGCATTATTGTTTGAATTCATCGAACACCAGTACGAAAACAGCGTAACCATCACGCCATCTTTCATCTTTGAATCGGTGGTCTATGGGATAATTGGCCCCATTATTGCCGGGATCCTGATTGCCTGGATGCGCCGGCTGGTGATTGCCAAAAGCCTGGTCATCGCTGAAATGCAGGCCTTGAACCGCGACCTGGAAAAGAAAGTCGCCGAACGAACCGCACTGCTGGCCGAACGCAATCAGCAGCTCAACCGGCTGGATGAGATGAAATCAGAATTCGTCTCGTTGGTCAGCCATGAACTGCGCGCCCCGCTGACCGCCCTCAACGGCGGTCTGGAGGTTGCCCTGCAGTCCCCAGAGACGCTCCCGCCGGCTTCGCGCCACATCCTGGAGACCATGGCAGACGAGTCCAGCCGCCTGACCCAGTTTGTGCAGACGATTTTGGATGTCTCACGGCTTGAAGCGGGCCGACTGATGCTGAATTTAGGCCCTGTGGCGGTGACGCCAATCCTGTACCGCTCCGTTGAAGTTGTCCTGGGCGAGCACCGCCAGATTCATTGGCACATCCCGCAGATGATCCCGCCGATTTGGGCGGATGAAATTCACTTCGAGCAGGTCATCCGCAACCTGCTGCGTAACGCCGACAAGTATTCGCCGAAAGAGCTGCCGATTGAAATTCGGGTGCTGGTCGAAACCGATCATCTGGTCGTTGAAGTCGCCGACCATGGTCTTGGAATCCCGCCGGAAGCGCAGGAGCGCATCTTTGAGCAATTCCACCGCGGCCAAACAGGCGAAAGCGCCCTGCCCGGCTGGGGCTTGGGTCTGTACTTCGCAAAAAAACTCACAGAAGCTCAAGGCGGCCAGCTAACGGTCCAGTCGCCAATTTGGCCCGACGAGCCACGCGGATCGGCTTTTGCAGTCCGCATCCCCCTCGCCAGCGACGAGCCCGACGAGACTGAAAATGTCTGAAATTTTATTGATCGATGACGATCAAAACCTGAGGAATTTATTGGTCCAATTCCTTCACGGGCAGGGTTACACCATCCATTGTGCTGAAAATGGGCGGGCGGGCTTACGAAGCATGTTTGACTACAAACCCGACCTGATCCTTTTGGATGTGACCATGCCGCAGATGGATGGCTGGGAAATCCTGAGCCGGCTGCGCGAAGTCAGCGATATCCCCGTGATCATGCTGACGGCACGCGATGACGAAGCCGACATCTTACGCGGCTTTTCGCTTGGCGCCGATGATTATGTCACCAAACCTTTTTCGTTCGCACAGCTCGCCGCCCGGATCAAAGCCGTTTTGCTCCGTAAAGGCAGCCCGCCGACGGACGAACATTTGAGCGCCGGCGACCTGGAAGTCGATATCCGCACAAAACGCGTTACCCGCGGCGGGACGAAAATCAACCTCACTCCCACTGAATTCAACCTGCTGGCGACATTGATGCGCCATGCGGGTGAAATCATCTCCGGCGAAGACCTGGCGCGCCAGGTCTGGGGCGCTCAGTACGCCAATGAAGTGGGCTTTGTACGACGTTACATCTGGCACTTGCGCCAAAAGGTAGAACCTGATCCAGAAAATCCCTACTATATCCATAACGAGCGGGGTTACGGGTACAGATTTGGAGTTCCATCACAGCCATAAATAAGTATCTGCCTGCCTGCTGTTTACACTGGTTCTCTTCAATGGGGTATTCAACAAGTCCTGGGCAGTAATAAAACGAACAAAATCTTTCACACAGCTAGAGAAAAAGGAGTTTCAAATGCTAACGTGGTTCAACAATTTAAAAATGGGTGTCAAACTCATCAGTTCATTTGTCTTAATGGCCGTCATCACGGGGGTCGTGGGTATATTTGGCATCACCTATATTCGCAGCATTGACGCAGCGGATACCAAACTGTATAAGAACATGACCGTACCAACCAGCCAGCTGGCGGATATGGCAACCGCTTTCCAACGCATTCGGGTTAACCTGCGCGATTCAATCCTGGCGGCAACCCCGGCCGAATCCCAGCAGTACGACGCCACGGTGACAACACTCACCGCTGATATGGATAAACTGGCTTCAGAATATGAAAAAACCATCCTGTCGGATGATATGCGCCAGTTGTTTCAGGAATACACAACCGCCGTGCAAAGCTTCGCTGCTGACCGCGATCAAATTCTGGCCCTGGCAGATGCAGGCAAAAATGACGAAGCCCTGGCCCTGCTGCGCTCCGCATTCCAGAAAGCCAAGGATATCGAAAATTCCCTGGACAAAATGCAGGCAATGAAAATAGAGCAGGCCAAACAGACTTCAGCAGCCAACACAGCTCTGGCATCCCAGGCCACCAGTATCATGATTGGCATCATCGTGGCAGCAATCCTGTTCGGCATCGGGATGGGGGTTGTCATTTCTCAGGGGATTACCAGGCCGCTGGGGATTGTCGTCACCATCGCCAACGGACTGGCTGTCGGCGAACTGGCGCGTGAGGTTTCGGCCAGTGTCAAAGACCAGGTGCGCAACCGGGCAGATGAGATCGGCGATATTGGCAAAGCCTTCGACGGTCTGATCAACTATATGCAGGAGATGGGCAACGCCGCCAACCTGATTGCCGAGAATGATCTGACCACCCAGGTGACCCCCAAATCGCAGAAGGATGAACTGGGCACCGCGTTTGCCACCATGATCTCGAACCTGGTGAGATCAGTCTTCCAGATTGCCGAAAGCGCCAATGGTCTCAGTGCGGCATCCAGCCAGTTGGCGAATGCTGCCAACCAGGCCGGGCAGGCCACCGCCCAGATTGCAGCCACCGTGCAGCAGGTTGCAAAGGGCACGTCCCAACAGGCCGAATCGATTACCAAAACCGCCAGTTCGGTGGAACAAATGGGGCACGCCATCGACGGCGTAGCCAAAGGCGCCCAGGAACAGGCCTCTGCGGTGGGCAAAGCTTCCAACATCACCACCCAGATCACCACCGCCATTACCCAGGTCTCCGGAAATGCCCAGGCCGTGACTCGCGACTCGGCTGTCGCAGCCGATGCTGCCCGCCAGGGCGCCACCACCGTTCAGGAAACCATCCAGGGCATGGAAGCAATCAAGACCAAAGTCGGCCTTTCTGCCCAAAAGGTCCAGGAGATGGGCAAACGCTCGGAGCAGATCGGTGTGATCGTTGAAACTATCGAAGATATCGCCTCCCAGACCAACCTGCTGGCCCTCAACGCCGCCATCGAAGCAGCTCGGGCCGGCGAACATGGTAAGGGCTTTGCCGTTGTGGCCGACGAAGTGCGTAAGCTGGCCGAACGTTCCTCGACAGCCACCAAAGAAATTGGCGGTCTGATCAAAGGTATCCAGACCACGGTCGCAGAGGCGGTCAACGCCATGAATGAAGGCGCCCGCGAAGTTGAAATCGGCGTTGGCAGGGCCAATGGTGCCGGTCAGGCCCTCAACGACATCCTCAAAGCGGCGGAAGCCGTATATCAGCAGGCCGACCAGGCCGCCAGCGCCTCGCAGCGCATGAATGTAGCCGCCAACGAACTGGTTTCTTCCATGGACTCGGTCTCCGCTGTGGTTGAAGAGAACACCGCCGCCACCGAAGAAATGGCTGCCTCCTCGACCGAAGTCACCAACTCCATCGAGAACATCGCCTCGGTCTCGGAAGAAAACTCAGCAGCCATCGAGCAGGTCTCAGCCTCAGCCGAGGAAATGTCTGCCCAGGTGGAAGAGGTTACAGCTTCTGCCCAGTCTCTTTCGGATATGGCCCGCACTCTGCAGGAAATTGTCGCTCAGTTCAAACTTGACAGCTCCATGCAGCAGGCCGGTTCGCGCTCCTTCAGTTCTACAGGCCGCAAACCAGGTTCCCCGGTCCAGACGTATCAACCCGTCAATGGTCACCGGGTCAAGTCACTCAACTAATTCCACGGGAAGAGGTTATTATGGAACATCAACTCGTTGTATTCGAATTGGGTAATGAACACTACGGCGTCGATATTTCGGCGGTCGAAGCGATCATCAAAATGCAGCCGATCACAGTCGTCCCCCACACGCCCCATTTCGTCGAAGGCGTCACCAATCTGCGCGGCTCCGTCCTGCCGGTGATTGATCTGCGCAAACGATTCGGCCTTTCCAGAGATGATATCTCAAAAAACAGCCGGATCGTGGTCATCGTTTTGGGTAAAATCAAAGTAGGCATGATCGTGGATGCCGTCTCGGAAGTGATGCGTGTCCAGGATGACGCCATAGAACCGCCCCCCGCCATGGTGACCTCCGTCGATACAACCTTCATCATTGGCATCGCCAAAATTGGCGACAAGCTCGTGATTTTGTTGGACCTTTCCAAAGTCTTGTCGCTTCAGGAAGCTCAGGAACTGGCGCCGCTGGCTGCCAGCTAGAGCACTAACCAGAAGAGGTGTATATTTTGGCCAGGCCAAAATATACACCTCTTTGCATATGCCGTCCCAGCCCGGCGGGTTTGTCCGATGCGCTGATTGGACCTGCTGTAGGATGCTGCAACAGTGTACTACCCCTCGCCTTTCTTTTTCGTTCTGGTTGTATAATAATATTGCCCCACACAAAATTCTCTTTAATCACTTACAACCGCTTGGCGAAAAAAGATTGCTAAGCTCGGAACCAATATATGAAAGCTCCTGCCTCTAGATTATTGAACGGTTCTCTAACCTGGGTAAGCATGGCGCTGGTTATCTTCGTGATAGCAGGCTCCGTGTCTTCCTGGTTCAGTCTTTCATCAACTGGAAACAATTTTTTGGCCCGAACTCAGAACGCCAGCTTCTTACAAGTCGGGCGCGTTTCTAAAGCACCTCAATCGGTTTTAGATGCGCACAGTGAAACAATGCCAGGCAGCGCACTCGCCGCGCAGGAAAAGAAACGGGTGTTCGTGCTCAACTCGTTCAACCGCGGCTACACCTGGACAGATAATATGCTGCGCGGGATTGATGATGCTTTTAGCAGTTCAGGCCTTCAGGTCGAGACATACGTAACTTTTATGGATATGAAGCGCGTGCCGCCCACTCCAGCCTATTTTTTACAGCTCAAGGAGCTGATCCGGGAAGGTTACAAGGGCGTTAAGTTCGATGCTGTTCTGGCCTGCGATAACGATGCGCTCGATTTCCTGCGACAATATCGGGATGAGCTTTTCCCAGGTGTGCCGGTTGTTTTTGCCTCGATCAATGATTTTAACGAGCAGATGCTGGATGGGCGCGAGGATATCACTGGAACAAGCGAAAACACCGATTATACAGGCACGATCAATCTTGCCCTCAAACTCCGTCCCGCGACAAAAAATATCGTGGTCGTGGTCGACGAGACCACAACCGGCATAGCACACCGTTCCGCAGTGGAGAAAATTCGCCCGAATTTCCCCGACAGCCTGACTTTCACGTATCTCTCCCTGGCTGATTTAACCCTGGACGAACTTGGACAAAAACTATCAACCTTGAGCAGTGACAGCGTTGTCCTGCTCCTCCAGCATTTTGTTGACAAAAATGGGATATCGTACACGGTTCAGCAGAGTACCCCGCTGCTCACCGCAAGCGCATCTGTGCCAGTTTTCGCGGTGGCCGACATCCGGGTAGGCTTGGGAGCGCTGGGGGGGCATGTGGTCAGCGGCTATCTGCACGGCTATACCGCCGCTCAGATGGTTGTGAAAATTCTGAACGGTACTGTCGTCACGACGATCCCTGTGCTGGTGGACAGCCCGAACCAGTACTTGCTCGATTACCGTGTTATGCAGCGTTTCAATATCGCAGAGAGCGCCCTGCCTGAGGGTGCCATTCTGCTCAACAAACCGGTCTCAATGCTGGACCAATACCGAAATGAGATATGGGCCATCCTGGGTGCTTTCATTGTCTTGTGCGGGATTCTGGCCTTTCTATTGCTCGAAATCAGAAGACGCCAGAAAACCGAGCGGGCTCTTACACTGACGCGGATCAGCGTGGAAGCTGCGTCGGATGCGCTTTTCTGGATGACGCCAGACGCCCGATTTGTAGATGTCAACGAGGCGGCCTGCCGCTCACTTGGCTATACGCGCCCTGAACTGCTCAAGCTGCGTGTTCCGGATGTGGACGTTCGATTCAATGACCAAATCTGGCAGGAACATTTCCCTGAACTTCGCAAGAGCGGCACACTCATGTTTGAGACGGAGCATCGCACCAAAGATGGCAGGATCTTCCCAGTGGAGATTGTCGCCAATTATGTCAAATTTGGAAACGAAGAACGCAACTGCGCTTTTGTGCGCGACATCACCGAGCGCAAACAAGCCGAAGAAGACATTCTCCGACTGAATGCCGAACTGGAAGAGCGCGTTATCCAGCGCACGGCGCAGTTGGAAACGTCCAACAAAGAACTGGAAGCCTTCTCGTATTCGGTTTCGCATGATTTGCGCGCTCCGCTGCGGGCCATCACAGGCTATACAACCATGCTGGTTGAGGACTATGGTTCCTTGTTTGACACAGAGGGGAAACGAATTTGTACTGTCATCAGTACGGAAGCCCAGCGTATGGGCCAATTGATCGACGATCTGCTGACTTTCTCCCGCCTGAACCGCAAAGAAATGAACGGTGAAACGATCAATATGCGTGCTTTACTGCAGAATGTCATCGATGAACTCACCACACCTGAAAAACTGGAACGAATCGATCTTCAAATTGGAGAGATCGCACCAGCTTTGGGCGACGCGGTCCTGATCCGCCAGGTCTGGGTTAACCTGCTTTCCAACGCCATCAAGTTTACTTCCAAAATAGAACGGGCTGTCATCGAGGTGGGAAACATGCCCGGTCAGGATGAGATCGTTTATTTTGTGAGAGACAATGGTGCTGGATTCGACATGCGCTATGCAGACAAGTTGTTTGGTGTGTTTCAGCGCCTGCATAGTGAAAGTGAATTTGAAGGCACAGGTGTAGGACTGGCGATTGTGCAGCGCGTGATCCTGCGGCATGGCGGACGCGTATGGGGAGAAGGCCAGATGGATCAAGGTGCTGTCTTTTATTTTACCCTGCCTGGAAAAGAGGAATCAGTATGAATACCCCAACAATGATCGAGATCCTGCTTGTGGAAGACAACCCGCGCGATGCGGAACTGATGATCCGCGCTTTCAAAAAACGCAACCTGGCCAATAATTTGATCCATGTGGACGATGGAGCAAAAGCTTTGGATTATCTCTTCTGCAAGGGAAAGTATGCGGACAATATCAATCACCCTTTGCCAAAGATCGTACTTCTCGATCTGAAACTACCCAAAATCAACGGACTGGAAGTCTTGAAACAGATCAAGGAGACCGAATCCACGCACACGATTCCAGTCGTGATCGTGACTTCATCCGCCGAGGACCCTGATATCAAACTGGCTTATGAACTTGGTGCGAATAGTTATGTGGTCAAGCCGGTAAATTTCGAGTCATTTACAGAAGTGATGAGCAATCTCGGCATGTACTGGTTGTTGATTAACAAGCACCCTGACTAGTTTGTCTGCCAGGCATCCATCCATCGTTTGTTTTGGACGCTATACACCGAAAGCAAACGATAGCCTTCTCAACCAGGTGTTGAGACAGGATGATACCGAAAGAATCATCTTTGACAAACCGCCAGTATGTAAAAAGAGTGCCCCTGATGACCGAATCCATTCGGATACTAATAGTAGAAGACCTGCCTACGGATGCCGAACTGGCCATACGTGAAATTCGCAAGTCAATTCCTGACTGCGTGTTCCAGCGCGTCGAGACCGAAGACTCTTTTTTGGCCGCACTCGAAAATTACAATCCTGATCTGATCCTGGCGGACTATAATCTGCCGCGTTTTACCGGCCTGAGCGCCCTAAAGCTGGTGCTGGAACGCTCACCACAAACACCCCTGGTAATCTATACCGGCTCGAAAAACGAAGATATTGCTGTGGATTGTATGAAAGCCGGTGCGGCCAATTACATCATTAAAGAAAACATCAAGCGCTTGGGAACTGCCATCATCCATGCCCTGGAGGAAAAACAAGGGCATATCGAGCGCAAACAGGCGGAAGAGGCGCTGCGAAAAAGTGAGATTCGCTACCGGACGCTGTTTGAAAACGCCAGTGACGGTATTCTCTACCTGACCCCTACCTTGAAGATTATCACTGTTAATGAGGCATTTGCCAGGATGCACGGGTACAGCATCGCCGAAATCGAGCGCATGAATCTGCAGGATTTGGATGCTCCCGAAACATCCCGGCTGGCGGCAGAAAGATTAACCCGCCTGATGACCGGTGGAACCCTGCAGTTTGAGGCAGAACATTATCACAGGAATGGTCATATATTTCCAATAGATGTCTCAGCCAGCCTTGTTTCCGTCGGAGGCGAGGTCATTATTCAGGCGTTCACCCGGGATATCACCGAACGCAAGCGGCATGAGCGCGAGATGGAAGCTGTTGTCCAGGTCAGTGCGGCGCTGCGCCTTGCCATCCTGCGCGACGAAATGATGCGGGTCATTGTTGATCAAATTTCGCACTTGCTCAACGCACACAGCGTCGCCATCGGTTTGCGTGTGCCCAATGAAGATGCCAGCCTGATTACATGCGCAAATGGGAATTGGGCACAGACAGCAGGGATGCGTATTCCTTTGGAACACACACGCAGCGGGCGCGTCATGCGAATTGGAAAATCACGCGTCACCACAGATCAGGAATACGACCCCCGCCTTTATCTGCATCTTCCCATTCATGATTTGCATTGCGCAGCATGTGTGCCGTTGATCGCCCAGGGCGAAGTCATTGGGTGGCTGTCCGTTGAAACGCTGACAGCACTGCACAGCGACGACACGCACATTCTCGAGGCAATTGCCGGTATCGCCGCCAATGCGCTTCACCGGGCTGCGCTGTTTGAACGAATTCAAAAGGATGCGAGTGATCTTGCGTTGGCCTACGATTCAACGTTGGAGGGCTGGGTCCAGGCGCTTGAATTGCGCGATCACGAAACGGAAGGGCACACGCGCCGCGTCGTGCAAATGACGGTTGACCTGGCGATCTCTCTGGGAATCGGCGAGGCCGAGCTGGTCAATGTCCGGCGTGGAGCACTCTTGCACGACATCGGCAAAATGGGCATTCCCGATTCTGTCTTGCTCAAGCCCGATGCACTTAATGAAAGCGAATGGGCAATCATGCGGCGGCATCCGGAGTATGCACAAAAACTTTTGGGGCCGATTGAATATTTGCATCTGGTATTAGATATCCCAGCCTACCACCATGAAAAATGGGATGGCAGCGGGTATCCACGCGGGTTGAAAGGCGCTGAGATTCCGCTCCTGGCGCGGATCTTTGCTGTGGTCGATGTATGGGATGCTCTGCGCTCTGACCGACCATACCGACCGGCCTGGTCGGAGGAAAAGGCATTGGCGTATATCTCCGACCAAAGTGGCCAACACTTTGACCCACAGGTCGTGCAGGCATTTTTGAAATTGATAGTAATACCTTCGTCAAAAATATAATCAACATACAGATCAAACATTGATCACCTACCCGACTGCGAGGCTCCTGCCCATGAAAGAACACAATCCCATCCTGCCCATCATCCCCAAACCTGCCAGCCTAAAAACGATCCCAGGCACATATACCCTGACCCCCACCGGCTCGATCTCAACCTCCCCAGAGGGGGAGCGCGCTGCCCAACTCCTGGGCCGCCTGACCGGGTTGACCCGCTCGGCAGAAAAAGGCACAGTCCGCTTCGAAACCGATCCGCAGGTCCAGGGCGCCGAGGCCTACCGGCTGACGATCAATCTGGATGGGGTTTGTATCACCGCTTCCACACCCGCCGGGCTCTTTTATGGCGCTCAGACCCTGCGCCAGCTCCTGCCCGCAGCTGTAGAACGAGGGGGTTTGCAGCAGCCTGTCGAACTGCCCTGCCTTGAAATTGAGGACCAGCCGCGCTTTGCGTACCGGGGTTTTATGCTGGATGTCTCGCGCCATTTCTTCGCCCCCGCCGAAGTCAAGCGCGTCCTCGACTTGCTCGCCCTGCAAAAAATCAACCGCTTTCACTGGCATCTGACCGATGACCAGGGCTGGCGGATCGAAATCAAGCGCTACCCGCGTCTCACCGAGATCGGCTCGCAGCGCAAAGAGACCCAGGTGGATGGCTGGCTGTTCACCAAACCCGTCTATGACGGCAGACCCTACGGCGGGTTCTACACCCAGGAGGACATTCGCGAAATCGTGGCGTATGCCCGGGACAATTTCATCGAAGTGATCCCCGAGATCGGCTCGCCGGGCCATGCCGCCGCTGCCATCGCCGCCTACCCGCAGCTCTCCTGTTCCGGCCAGCCCATCGAAGTGCGCTCGACGTTCACCTCTTTTTCCAACCCGATGTGTGTCGGGCAGGAATTCACCTTTGAGTTTTTGCAACACGTCTTCACAGAAATCCTGGACCTTTTTCCATCCGGGAAAGTCCACATCGGCGGCGACGAGGTCAACAAGAGCGCCTGGAAAAAATGCCCCCACTGCCAGAGCCGGATGAAGGTTGAAGGCTTAAAAAATGGCCACGACCTGCAGGCCTATTTTGAAAATCGCCTGGTTAAGGCCCTAAAAGCCAAAGGCCCCACCATCACCGCCTGGAACGATGTCCTCCATGCCGACCTGGACAAAGATGTGATCAACCAGTTCTGGTTTTTCCCAGGCCGCAAGAAAACCATCGCCGGCTTACGCCAGGGCCGCCAGACGATTGTCTCCGAGGTGACCTACCTCTACCTGGACTATGCCTTCAAGGCCATCCAACTGGCCCGCACCTATGGCTTTGAACCCCAGTTCAAGGAGATCACCGACGAACAGGCCCAAAATATCCTCGGGATCGAAGCCCCGCTCTGGACGGAGTATGTCTACTCGCGCCAGCGCATGGACTGGCAGATGTTCCCCCGGCTGCTGGCGGTCAGCGAGATCGCCTGGCTGCCAAAGGGCAAGCGCGACTTTCAGGATTTCCTGGCCCGCCTGGAGCAGTTCGAAAAGCGCCTGGACGCCCTCGACGTGCACTATGCCCGCCGCGCATGCTACCTGAAATATCCCACCATCTCAAAAATCCCCCCAATCTTTCGGATGTTTGCCCGCAAACACCCCGCCATGGAAGAATACCTGCTCCATCATCCATCCGAAACCAGAAAATAACGTCATTTTTTGGGTGTTTTTTGGGTGGCTGAGCCACCCAAAAAACACCCAAAACAACCTCTTTACGAACTGACCCGAGAGAGAGACCTTTGGTACATCGACCACCACATTTGGTGGTCGATGTACCCAAAGAACTTTACGGTACGGTCAGCGCCCGATTGGCCTGCTCCAGTTCCTGCGCCAGGCGGGCCTGGTCCCAGTTCAACTCCTGGGCGGCGGTGCTGGCAACCGCCTCCAGCACACGGCTGCCCGGGTGCCCCAGCGTCCCAAGCCCGGTGCGCCGGAACAGAATATCCGCCAGGGTCTGCGCCATTTCCTGCCGGATGGCAAACAGCACCTGGGCGGTCATTTCGCCGTCCTGGTTTAAAGGCGCGGCGTACTGCCGGTCGCTCCTGGCAATCTCCATCACCTGGCTCAGTTCCGTGCCGTAAATCCGGGCCAGATAATCTACACTGGCCGGGGCAAAATCGGGATAGTCGGTTTTGGCCTGGGCCACAAAGGCGCTGATATCCGGGATCTCGCAGCCTGCCAGAAAGTTCCGGGCCGTGATTGACTTTTTATACCCGGTGCCAAACTTTTTCACCACCATCTTGAGCACATTTTCGGCCAGATTGCGGCTGGTGGTGTATTTACCGCCTTCCACCGTGATCAGGCCATCCAGACCGTCAACCGCGTTGTCGTAAATCTCATACTTTCGGGATGTGCGGATGACTTCCTTGTTCTGGTCATCAATCAAAGGCCGCAGCCCGCCGTAGGCATACAGCACATCAGAGTACTTGAGCTGATCCTCCGGGCTCAGGGCCGTGTTCAACTGATCAACATACTCCTCAATCTTCTGACGGGTCACCTGGTAATTATCCGGATCGCCAGTGTATTCCCGGTCAGTTGTACCGATCAGCGAATGGCCGCGCCAGGGGATGATATTAAAGGCCTTGCCGTTGGCGGCCCGCCCTGAGACACAGTGCTTGTTGGTCAGCTTGCGTGTCAGGATATGGATGCCTTCCGAGCGTTTGATGTGCTGGGCTCCCTGGGCGTCGTGTGCCCCGCGCGCCTTGTCCAGCAGCAGGTCCGCCCAGGGACCGCCGCAGTTAATCGTCAGTTTCCCGCGCAGTTCGACCGTGTTTGCATGGATCAGGTCGCGCACGATCACCCCCTGCACCCGCCCACCCTCACGAATAAACGCTTCTACTTTGGCGTAGTTGGCTGCCTCAGCCCCATACTTCAGCGCCGAGCGGATAAACGCCAGCGTCAGCCGTTCGGGCATCAAACTGGTGCAGTCATAAAAAACGATCCCCCCGGTCAGCCCGCCGGGTCTGACCAGCGGCTCAAGAGCCCGCACTTTCTGGCTGGAGAGCAGCTGGTGGATGGGAAGCTTTTTGGTGCGGTCCCAGGTAAAGGCTTTGTCGTAGGAGAGTAGATCATACAGGATCATCCCGACTTCCAAAAGCCACTTCCCCTGATTGCTGCCCTCGTAGGTCGGGATCAGGAACGGGATTGGATAGACGAGGTTGGGGGCGATATTTTCGAGGTTCTTGCGTTCATGCAGCGATTCGCGCACCAGCCCGTATTCCAAATTGGCCAGATAGCGCAGGCCGCCATGGATCAGCTTGGAGGTGGCAGCGGAGGTGGCAGCGCCAAAATCGCCCTTATCCACCAGCGCCACGCTAAAGCCGCGCGAGGCCGCCTCATAGGCCACAGCGGCCCCGGTGATACCCCCACCGATCACGATCAGGTCATAAGTTTTGCTGCTGGGCTGCTCCAAAAATCTCTTCATCGGATTATCTCCTTTTGCCTGGCTGCAGGTCGGTCGGTGTGCAGTTTGGGCAGCTCCCCAAACTGCACACCTAATATTTAATCAGCCGCGATATCAGCCAGGTCTTGATACAGCGGCTTCAACTGTCGGTACATTTTGCGGTAAACCCGCTCATAAAGCTGAGCATACACATCCCGGTTTTTGGGGATGGGCTGCACCGCCTGGCGGATGCTGGTCATGCCAGCCACAGCCGCCGGATAATCCGGATAATACCCCAACCCCACCGCGGCGATGATCGCCGCCCCCAGCGCCGATGTTTCGGACACGCTCGGACATTCCACAGTCAGATCGAACACATCGGCCGTAATCTGGATGGCGGTTGGGCTCTGTGCCCCGCCGCCCGAGACACGCAGTTTCGTGAAGGGATGTTTGAGCTTATCGGTGGTCAGTTTCGCTCCGTCTTTCAGGGCATAGATCAAGCCTTCAAGGATGGCGCGGTACAAATGAGCGCGGGTATGCCGGTCGGTAAAACCGATGACCGCCCCGCGGCCTTCGACACCGCTGTAAACCCGGTTTGGGCTCCAATAGGGCTGCAGCATCAGCCCGTTTGAACCAGCCGGGATATCCCGCACCATTTCATCAAACAAAACCTCCGCTGCAACGCCTTTCTCCTGCGCCGCCAGACCCTCTTTCAAGCCAAACTCCTGCTTAAACCAGCTCACCATCCAAAAGCCGCGTGTGATCGGAATTTCAGTCACATAATGCCCCGGCAGTGCCGCCGGGTAGGGCGCCAGGAAGGGCAGCAGTTCCACAAACTGATCGGTCACCGCATTGATGGTGGCGCAGGTGCCAAAACTGAGGTAACCAATATCACTGGTCAGGGTGCCGCTGCCCAGCACCTCGCACGATTTATCGCAAGAAGCGGCAGTCAGCGGGATCCCGGCAGGAATGCCCGTCTCCAGAGCAGCCTGGGAGTGGACCGTGCCCAGGGTGGAGCCCTGCGGCGCGACATCGGTCAATTTTTCTCTTTCCACCGGGAACGTGTAATTGATCAGGTCGTTCTTTTGAGCCCAAAGGAAGTTTTTGCGGTCAACCGGCAGGTAACCAAAGTTGCTGCCCTGCGATTCGACAAAATTGCCGGTCAGTTTGTAGTGAAAATAAGCCGACAGGAGCAGATATTTGTGCGTCTTTTGCCAGATTTCGGGCTGGTGCTGGCGGATCCAGTTGGAAAAGCACTGGCGCTGGAACTTATCCACATCATCGTACAGCCCAACCAGCTTCATGCCGGCTTCCAGGTAAAACGGCGCCCAGTGTGTCGGGTCCGCCCGGCGTTCGTCCAGCCACGAAATGGCAGGCCGCAGCGGTTTTCCATCCCGATCCAGGTTGATATACACCCCGCGCTGGGTGGTCAGGGTGACGGCTTTGATCCGGCTCACATTTGCCTGGTTTTTGGCCAAAAGCTGCTGACTGGCCTCGCAGAATTTTTGCCAGAAGTATTCCGGGTGCTGCTCGGCAAACCCCGGGGCCGGCGAGAAATAGGGCTGAATCGGGAGCTTGATAAAGTCCACCACCTGCCCTTTCAAATCAAACAACCCGCAGCGCACAGACTGCGTTCCGGCGTCAAAGACCAGAATCAGATCATCGTTCAGGTGCGGCGTTTGAATGGCCATTATCGTTTCAATTCGTCCGGTACATCCAGGCCAAGCTGGTAGCCCGGGTTCATGATGTTGTTGGGGTCAAAATGGCGCTTGAGGGTCCGCAGGACGTTCATTTCATTCGTGCCCAAAAAGCCTTCAATCCACTGGTGCATCAGTCGCCCAACCCCGTGATGGTGGCTGGGCGACCCGCCGGCCTTGACCATCGCATCGACAAGGGCGGTGCGGTAGGCGACATAGTCATCCACGCTGCCTTTGATGCCAAAGATGAAATACAGGTTGCTGCCGTACGGGTAAAAGTGCGACATGTGGCTCATGCACAGGGTGCCGGGGACAGAGTGCGCAAAGGCCAGCACGCCGTCGTGGATGGCGTCCACGTTATCCCACTTGACGGGTGTCTCCACCGTATCCATGATAATGTCATAATCCGAAATGGCTTCACCGATCAGGAAGGAGGTGTAGCGGTCGTGCTCCCAATCTTTAGAAATTCCGCCGCCAATGCTGAGGGCGCCGTGCTGTCCGGCGATTTTGGCGATTTTGCTCTTGACCAGTCCGGTGAAGTCGCGCTCGCCTTCCACCGAACCCATCAGCACACAGCGCTTGCCCGGTTTGTAGCCCAGGGTGTCGATCCCCCACTCGATCGGCGCCGGCTGGGGATACATCTGGAAGCCATGATCGGTCTCATGCTGGTCTGAAAGACGGAAGACCGCCGGCAGACCAAACTGGCCCTGGCAGACTTCACGCACCGCAGCCACCGCGCTCTGCCAATCCCGGAACATGTAGCCAAAATGGCGCCGGTTTTCGGGCATGTAGCGAAAGATTTTGATCGTCAACTCCACCAGGACCCCAAAGACACCCTCGCTGCCTTTAAGCATATCCATCACCCGCGGCCCGGTGGCTGTGCTGGTGTAATCGCTGGTGTTGATAATCCCGGCCGGGGTGACCATTTCCATTCCCAAAACCAGGTTATACGGCTCGCCGTAATAGGTGGAGGCCTGCCCGCTGCCCAGGGTCAGCACCCAGCCGCCCACGCTCGAAAGCTCAAAAGACTGCGGGAAATGTCCGTTGGTGAAGCGGTGCAGGGTCTTGAACTTTTCCGGCGCGTTGTTCAAGGCGTCTTCCAGCTGCGGCCCCATGCAGCCCGCCTGCACCCGGCAGGTGTGGTTCAGTTCGTTGACTTCCAGCACCTTGTTCATGTGGGTATTCAGTACAAGCGTCAGCCCGCCCTTTTGGGGCAGAAAGCCCTTGTTGCAGCTCGATCCGCCGCCGTAAACATAGATCGGGATCCGGCGTTCATCGCACAGCCGCACGATCTTCTGGACATCCTGCTTATCCCGCGGGTGAACCGCCGCATTGGTAATTTCGTGCAAAACGCCGCGCTTCAGGCTGACCATTTCCTCCGCCAGCTTGCCGTAGCTGTACTTGACCCGGGTGTAGTCATCAACCTGCACGTTTTCCGGACCCACAATCCCAATCAGCTCCTCAATCACCCCGGCGTCCAGGTTGGAAGCCGGCACCGGACCCAGCGGCTGGTTGCCGTCCTGCTTGTTCTTGAAGAAGTCATCGTTCACCTTCAAATCGCGCTTGAGCTGGGCGTAATACTTATTGGAAGGCACTTTGATCTGATCCTGCCGGCCCTCTTTGACAATCGAGCGGTACGAGCCCGGCACGGGCGGCTGGCTGGTCCAATCGGGTACAAACTTTGGTTCACTCATCTTTTCCTCCAGAAATAATTGGGGTTAATTGCTGTTTATTTTGGGTGTTTCTTGGGCGCATTAATCAAGCGTCTCAGGCGCGGCCAGCCCAAGCTGGTCGCCCGGGTTCATAATGCCATGCGGGTCAAAGTGCCGCTTAAGGGTTCGCAGCACATCCATTTCCTGTTTGCCTAAAAATTTTTCCAGCCACGGGTGCATCAAACGGCCAATCCCGTGGTGATGGCTCGGCGAACCGCCCGCCTGGACCATGACATCCACCATGCCGGTGCGAAAATTCATGTAATCCTGGACACTGCCGCGCACCGACATAATAAAATACAGGTTGGTGCCGGTCGGGTAAAAATGCGAGGCATGGCTGATCACCGAGGTACCTGGGACGGTTTTGGCAAAAGCATAGACCGCGTCGTGAATGTGATGGATGTTATCCCAGCGCACTGGCGTCTCAATGGTGCCCATGGTGATGTCAAAATCGCTGATCGCCTCGCCAATCAAGAATGACGTGTAGCGATGGGTCTCCCAATCTTTGGCGGGCTTCGAGGAGATATTCAGCGCCCCGTGCCCCCGGGCGATCCGGTCAATC
>Ga0268298_10000934_pt1 | contig 36231 bp, 34 predicted proteins | sample WWTPWeurt_MetaG_FD_194462 | JGI IMG/M metagenome (GOLD analysis project Ga0268298, IMG submission 194462) | Activated sludge microbial communities from WWTP in Nijmegen, Gelderland, Netherland - WWTP Weurt | ecosystem: Engineered > WWTP > Aerobic digester > Activated sludge | place...
TTCCGCGGAGGTAAAGGGGGGAGGAGCCCGCAGGGCGACGGAGGACACGCAGCGGAACAGGTCCGCCCGCCCCGACGCTCCGCGCCGACCATTGGACGCGTGTTTTCCAAGTTATCGACGAACGTCCGCTCCGTGCCGACTGCAGTCCAAGCAACGTGCCACAAATGGCGACGAAAGTGGCTCGCCTGGCGGCGGCCGGCGTTCAGCTGCGGTCGGCCTTGGCGCCCACGCCCAGCCAGCAGGCCATCGCCGGCAGCAGGAAGATGGCGCCGAAGACGTTGACCAGGAACATGAAGGCCAGCAGCACGCCCATGTCGGCCTGGAACTTCAGCGAAGCGAAGGCCCAGCTGCCCACGCCGATGGACATGGTGATGGCGGTGAACACCGCCGCGGTGCCGCGCTGGCGCATCGCCTGGTAGAAAGCCTCGCGCAGCGTCGAGCCCTTCTCGCCGATCTCGTGCTGCAGCCGCTCGAACAGGTAGATGCCGTAGTCCACGCCCACGCCCACGCCCAGCGCGATCACCGGCAGCGTGGGCACCTTCAGGCCGATGCCCAGCAGCGCCATCAGAGCGTTGCACAGGATCGAGACGATGGTCAGCGGCACCATGATGCACAGCACCGCGCGCCAGGTGCGGAAGGTCAGCCAGCACAGCAGCACGATGGCGCCGAAGATCGCGCCCAGCATCTGCACCTCGGCCGCCTCCACCGCCTCGTTGGTGGCCGCGGCCACGCCGGCATTGCCGCCGGCCAGCCGCAGCTTCAGCCCCGGCGTGGCCTCGTTGCGGATGAAGGCCTGCGCCTCGCCGACCACATGCTTGAGCGTCGCGCCCTGGTGGTCCTTCAGGTAGACCACCGCGTGGATCACGCCGCAGCCGTCGGTGTTCAGGCCCTGCTCGGGGTTCAGCGCCTTGGCGCCGGTGCGCAGCGCCGCCTCGGTGCGCTGCAGCGCCGCCCAGCGCGGGTTGCCCTCGTTGTTGCCGCCCGCGGCCACCTTGGCCACGGTGGCCACGGTCACCACCGACTGCACGCCATCCACACCGCGCAGCCGCTGGTCGAAGCGCTCCACCGCGTTCATCACCGGCCACTTCAGGCAGGCCTCGCCCTCGCCCTCGGTCTCGCCGTAGATCGAGAGCACGTCCATGCCGATCGAGTAGCTGGCCACGATGCGGGCGTTGTCGCGGTTGTAGCGCGACTCGGGCCGCAGCTCGGGCACGCCGGCGCCCACGTCGCCGGTGAGCAGGTGGCGCGATTGCACCGTGCCCAACGCCAGCAGCGCCAGCCACACGCCGAAAGTGGCCAGCGCCACCTTGGGCGTGGCGAAGGCCGACACCGCCCACCACAGCGGATGGCGCCCGCTCGGGTCGGGCGTGGTCTGCGCGGCGGCGGTCGGCTCCAGGCGCAGGTGCGACAGGATGATCGGCAGGATCATCTTGTTGGTGGCGATCATCAGCAGCACGCCCAGGCAGGCGGTGACGCCCAGCTCGTGCACGATCGGGATGTCGATCAGCATGATCACCATGAAGCCCAGCGCGTTGGTCAGCAGCGCCACCGTGCCCGGGATCGCCAGGTTGCGGAAGGCGATCTGCGAGGCATGCTCGGCGCTGTGGCCGGCCAGCACGTCCAGCTTCCAGGCGTTGGTCATCTGCACCGCGTGCGAGACGCCGATCGAGAAGATCAGGAACGGCACCAGGATCGACATCGGATCGATGCCGTAGCCGATCAGTGGCAGCAGCCCCAGCAGCCACACCACCGGCAGCAGCGCCACCACCAGCGCCAGCGCGGTGAGCCTGACCGAGCGGGTGTACAGCCACAGCAGCGCCGCGGTGACGCCGAAGGCGATGCCGAAGAAGCCCACCACCGAGGTCAGCCCGTCCATCACCTCGCCGACGATCTTGGCGAAGCCGATGATCTGGATGTCGATCTTGTCGGAGGCGAAGCGCGCGCGGATCGCCTCCAGCTTGCGCGACACCTCGGCGTAGTCGAGCTTCTTGCCGGTGGAAGGGTCGACCTCCAGCAGGTCGGCGCGCACCAGCGCGGCCTTCAGGTCGTTGGCCACCAGGCGGCCGATCTCGCCCGAGCGGGCCACGTTGGCGCGCACCCGCGCCAGCCCGGCCGCATCGGCCTCGAAGCGCGAGGGGATGACCACGTCGCCGGCGTAGCCCTCCTCGGTGACCTCGATGTACTTGACGTTGGGCGTGAAGATCGAGAACACCTGCGCGCGGTTGACGCCGGGGGTGAAGAACACCTCGTCGGTGACGCCGCGGATGGCCTTCATGAACTCGGCGTTGTAGATGTCGCCCTCGCCCTTCCACTGCACGTTGACCAGGATGCGGTTGGCCCCGGCGAAAGTGGCGCTGTGCTTGAGGAAGGCCGCCATGAACGGGTGCTTCAGCGGGATCAGCTTGTTGAAGCCCGGATCGAGGTGCACCCGCAGCGCCGAGGCGCCCAGCGCCAGCGTGAGCAGCAGGAACACCAGGCCCAGCGGCCGGCGGCGCGTGATCAGCCAGCGCGCGATCTGGTCGACGATGCGCTCGAGCCGGGTGGGCGCCTGCAGGGCCCCGCCTGCGGGCGAGGCGTTGGCGTCGGGATGGTTCATGGACGGGCTCCCGAGGTGGCCGGCGCGGGGCTGGCGGCGCGTGCCGTGCCGGGCCCGGGGGTGGCGCGAGGATCGATGCGGCGCAGCCCGGCCAGGTCGCTGGCCAGCAGCCACTGGCCGTCGCCGGTCAGGCCGATCGCGGTGAGCGCGGCGCGGCCGCCGGCGCGGGCGATGGCGAAGCCGGCACCGGCGTCGGCGCTGCGCAGCACCATGCCGCCCTGGCCCACCAGCCACAACGTGCCATCCGACCCACGCACATGCCCCAGCAGCGAGATCGGCGCCGGCACCGGGCTGCGTGCCCACTGCCGCGCATCGGGCCCGGCGCGGAAGGCATTGCCCCGCATGCCGTAGGCCAGCCAGCCGCCGCCAGGCAGCTCGGCCGCGCCGTACAGCGAGCCGTTGTAGAAGGCCGGCACCACCGACCAGCTGGCCGCGGCGTCGTGCGATTCGAGCACCAGCCCGCGCTCGCCCAGGATCAGCCAGCGCTGCCCGTCCGCCGCGGCAACGATGCGGTTGAGGTGCTGGTCTTCGACGCCGGGCAGCGTCACCTTGGCCCACTGCCGGCCGTCGTCGTCCGAGGCCAGCGCGCGGCCGAAGGCGCCCACCGCCAGCCAGCGGCCCGAGGGCAGCCGCGCGATGCTCATCAGCGGCTCGCCGCGCTCTTTGTCGAAGGCCAGCTCCTTCCAGTGGCGGCCGCCGTCTTCGGTGCGCAGGATCTGCCCCTCGTGGCCCACCGCCATGCCGACGCGCGCGTCGACGAACACGATCTCGGTGACCAGCGCATGGCGGCGCGGCTCCACCACCGCCTCGGTCCAGGTCTTGCCGTCGTCGGCCGACCAGACGATGGCGCCGAGTTCGCCGCCGGCCACCCAGGCCTGGCCGGCGCGGGCCAGCGTGGTGAAGGCCATGCGGTCCACCGGCAGCCGCGTGGCTGCCAGCGGTGGCGTGGTGCGGGGCGAGAAGGCATAGGCCGCGCTGGCCGCCACGATGGCGGCCATGCCCAGACCGAGCAGGATTCGCATCGGCGTCGTCTCCGTGGCTGCTTGGGGGCCGCCCACCCTTGGGCGCGCGGTGGCGCAGTATTCTGGCCTCGAAGGCGCGGCTCATCGTCTGTTGGGACTACCTGGTGCGGCCCGCGTGCGCCGGCATCGTCCATCCGGAGGTGGGCCGGCCGCACCGCCACCGCCCAGAATGCGCGAGCCTCGATCCCAGGATCTCATCCATGCCACATTGCCTGACCCGTTGGCTCTTCGGCGCCTGCATGGCCCTGTGCGCCGCCCTCGTCACGCTGTGGCCGCTGGGCGCCGCGGCGCACGATGATCCGCCCGACACGCTGGCGCGCAGCTTTCCGCCCGAGGCGGTGCAGGCGGCGCGCCGCGCGGTGGTGCAGGAGACGCCCGGCATCGGCCGCGTCATCGCCCGCGGCGGCGCCTTCAGCAGCGAGTTCTCGCAGGTCATCGCCAACCGCATGTACAGCCGGCTGGATTCGGCCGCCGCGGCCGATGCGCGGGCCAAGCTGCGCATCGAGCCGCACGGGCCGCGCACCTGGCTGCTGCGGCTGCCCTTCGTCAACATCGCGCTGTTCGAGACCGACGAGGGCCTGGTGCTGATCGATACCGGCTACGCGCCCGCCGGCCCGGCGTTGCGCGACGCGCTGAAGTCGCTGTCCGACAAGCCGCTGCACACCATCGTCTACACCCATTTCCACGCCGACCACGCCTGGGGCGCGTGGACGCTGATGGACCTGGGGCCCGGCGGCGCGCGGCCACGCATCGTGGCCACCGAGGCCTTCCTCGACCAGGTGGGGCAGGACTTGCGCAGCCACGGCTTCATGCAGCGCGCCAACCAGCAGCTGGTGGTGCCTCGCGGCTGGCACGAGGTGCTGGTGCCGACGCAGACCATCCGCGAGCGCACCACGCTAACCATCGGCGGCGAGGCCTTCGTGCTGCAGCCCGCGCGCGGTGAGACCGAAGACCAGCTGTGGGTCTCGGTGCCCTCGCGGCGCACCGTGGTCAGCGCCGACTACTACCAGGGCTTCATGCCCAATGCCGGCAACGGCTGGCGCCGCCAGCGCTATGTGGAGGACTGGGCCCAGGCGCTGCGCGACATGGCCGCGCTCAAGCCCGCGCGCGTGCTGACCATGCACGGCCCGGCACTCACCCGCGAGGACGAGATCCCCGACCGCTTGCTCGGCCACTCCGCCGCGCTGCAGTCGATCGCCGACCAGGCGGTGCAGGGCGTCAACGCCGGCCTGCGGCCCGACCAGATCGCCGAGCGCGTGGCCCTGCCGCCCGAGCTGGCCGGCCGCGCCGACCTGAAGCCCGACTACGTCACCGCGCGCGACATCGCCCGCATGGTGGTGCGTCAGTACACCGGCTGGTACGACGGCCTGCCCTCGCACTGGAACCCGGCGCCGATGGCGGCCCAGGCCAAGGCCATCGCCGCGCTGGCCGGCGGCGCCCGGCCGCTGATCGAACGCGCGCTGGCCGAGCCCGACGCGGCCGTGGCCGCCAGCCTGGCCGACTGGGCCTGGCTGGCCGCGCCGGCCGACCGCGAGGTGCTGCAGGGCGCCTACGCCATTTACCAGCGCCGCGTGCGCGACGACAGCACCACGCAGGAGGCGCTGACCTACCTCGAGCACCTGGTGCGGCTGAAGCTGTCGCTGGGCGCGTTGCCGAAGTAGCCGACCGTTCACATCCCGGAGCCCGCCGCACCATGCACTCCATCGCCACTGCGCTGCAGCGCCTCTCAGGCGCCGCGCTGGCGCTTGCCTTCGCCGCGGCTGGGGCCTTGGCGCAGCCCGCGGCGTCGGCCGATCCGGCCGCTTCAGCGCCGTCGCCTGGAACGTTGCCACGCGTGGCCAGCAGCGCGTCGGCACCGGTGGCCCCCGCCGTCGACCGCCTCGACGCCCTGGTACGCGAGGCCTTTCTGTGGGGCTACCCGTACCACGAGTTCATGGCCCTGCGCCACACGGCGATGCACGATGCGCAATCGCTGACCTACACCACACCCGGGCGCTTCCGCCACCAGCGGCACCTGGCCGGGCCCACCGACCGCTGGGCCAATGGGCCGATCCGCGACACGCTGTACTCCACCGCCTGGCTCGACCTGGCGGCCGGGCCGGTGATGCTCTCGCTGCCCGACACCGCCGACCGCTACTACGTGGTGGTGCTGATCGGCGCCGACACCAACTCCTTCCACTACCTGGGGCGGCGCAGCACCGGCACCCGGGCGCGCCAGGTGGCGCTGTTGGGCCCGGGCTGGGACGGCCCGCTGCCCGCCGGCGCCGACCAGGTGGTGCGCAGCCCCACGCGCGACCTGTACCTGAACATGCGGGTGCTGGTGCGCGACGAGGCCGACCTGGCAGCGGCGCACCAGGTGCAGGACGGCTTCCGGCTGGTGCTGCCCTCGAGCGAATCGGTCGGGTCGGGCGGGCCGGCCGAGCCGCCACGCCAGCGGCCGCAGGACGGCGACGTCGGCCGGCTGGTGGACGTGATCAACGAGGCGCTGGCGCGCAACCCGCCGCCGGCCGACCAGAAGGCACTGCTCGAACGTTACCGCGAGGTCGGCCTGTGCGGCGCGGCCTGCCGCTTCGCCGACCTGCCCGCGGCGCTGCAGGCGCGCTGGCGCGCGCAGGTGCCGGCGCTGATCGCGCGGCTGAAGACGGCACTCGACGCCTCGCGCCGCGACGTGCGCCGCGTCAACGGCTGGAACCCATACCGCCTGCCGCGCGACTTCGGCACCCAGTGGGCGATGCGCGCCGGCTCGGCGGCCAACTCGGGCGGCATCTTCGGGCTGGAGGCGGCCGAGGCCACCTACTTCATGGCCGTGGCCGATGCCGACGGCGAGCCGCTGGGCCAGGGCCGGCGCTATCGGCTGCGCCTGCCCAACGGCGGGCTGCCGGCCGATGCCTTCTGGTCGATCACGCTGTACGAGTTCGTCGAGGGCGGGCAGTACATGGTCGACAACCCGATCGGCCGCTACGCCATCGGCGACCGCACGCCCGGCCTGGTGCGCGGCGCCGACGGCAGCCTGGAGCTGTGGATCCAGCCCGAGGCGCCCGCCGATGCCGCCGGCCGCGCCAACTGGCTGCCCAGCCCGCCGCAGCGCCGCTTCTACATGAACGCGCGGCTGTACCAGCCGCTGCCCGAGGTGCTCGACCCCGCCTGGGCCCTGCCGGCGGTGCGGCGTGTGGCCGATTGAGCGGGCCCGGAGACCCCGTTAGTCCCTTCAGACGATGGCCCGCCCTGCAGGCGCCGACCACAATGCGTCGGCCTGCGGGGCTGCGTGCCGCCCCAGCCGCAGGTGGCGCGTGCGCCCAACGGGGGGCCTGGGGATGAGATGGGTCTGACAGGACGGGCGGCGCTGGTCGGCGCGGCCCAATACAAGCCCGAGAAGTACGCGACCGCGCCGCGCATGTTCCACCTCGACCAGGTGGCCGACCTGGCCGGGCAGGCGCTGGCCGATGCGGGCCTGGCGCTGCAGGATCTGGATGGGCTGGTGGTGCACGGCCCGCAGTTCCACGAGGCCGGCATGTTCGTGCCGGCGATGGTGGGCGAGCACCTGGGCATCAAGCTCGATTTCGCCGAGGTGGTCGATCTCGGCGGCGCCAGCGGCGTGGCCGCGGTGTGGCGCGCCGCCGCGGCCATCGAACTGGGGCTGTGCAGCGCGGTGCTGTGCGTCATCCCCTCGCGGCTGGCACCGATGGCACCGCACGACGACCACATGGCCGCGGTGATGAAGGCCTCGCGCTTCGGCGGCCACAGCACCCGCTACGGCGCGCCCGAGGCCGAGATGGACCTGCCCTACGGTCACATGGCGCAGAACACCGGCTACGCGATGATCGCCCAGCGCTATGCCGCGGTGCACGGCTACGACGCCGCCGCGCTGGCGCGCATCGCGGTGCACCAGCGCGCCAGCGCCTGCGCCAACCCGGATGCGATGTTCTTCGGCCAGCCGCTCACGGTGGACGAGGTGCTGGCCTCGCGCATGGTGGCCGAGCCGCTGCGCATGCTCGAGATCGTGATGCCGGTGGCCGGCGGCGCCGCGGTGATCGTGGCCCGCGACGACATCGCCGCGCGCTGCCGCCACCGCGCGGTCAGCGTCATCGGCTGCGGCGAGCATGTGCAGAGCAAGTCGCCCACCTATGCCGCCGACATGCTTTCCACCCCCATCGGCCCGGCCTCGCGCCGCGCCTTCGCGATGGCCGGCGTCAAGCCTGCCGACGTGCACATGGCGCAGATCTACGACTGCTACACCATCACCGTGCTGCTCACGCTCGAGGACGCCGGCTTCTGCGCCAAGGGCGAGGGCATGCGCTTCGTGCGCGAGCACGACTTCACCTACCGCGGCGATTTCCCGATGAATACCCATGGCGGCCAGTTGAGCTTCGGCCAGAGCGGCACCGCCGGCGGCATGTCGCAGCTGATCGAGGCCATCCACCAGATCCAGGGCCGCGCCGGCGAACGTCAACTGGCGCGCCACGACCTGGCCTATGTTTCCGGCACCGGCGGCGTGATGAGCGAGCAGGGCGCCTTGATCCTGCGGGGGGTCTGAGAGCCTGTGAAGCATTCCGACATGCCCGCTCGTGCGCCCGAAACGGCGCCGCTCTTCGTTGCAAATGCTCGCCGTAGCCCGGGCTACGGCTGTGCTTTGCGCCTCGATCGACACCGTTTCGGACACCCGCTCGGGCACGCCGGAATACTTCGCAGGCTCTGATGATGACCACCTGGAACAAGCCGCTGCCCCAGCCCACCGACGCCTCGCGCCCCTTCTGGGAGGGGCTCAAGGCGCACCGGGTGCAGATCCAGCAGTGCGGCGATTGCGCGCACTGGCTGTTCTTTCCGCGCGAGCACTGCCCGGCCTGCGCCTCGCACCGACTGGCCTGGCGCGAGATCTCGGGCCAGGGCACGCTCTACACCTTCACCGTGGCGCGTGTGCCCACGCTGCCCGAGTTCACCGACGAGCTGCCGCAGCTGCTGGCGGTGGTGCAGCTCGACGAAGGCCCGCACCTGAACACCACGCTGGTGGGCGTGGCGCCCGAGGCGGTGAAGATCGGCCAGCGCGTCACGCCGGTGTTCGACGATCGGCCCGGCAGCACCACGCTGCTGCGCTACACGCCCGAAGGCTCGGGCCATCCGGCGGTGATCGCCGCCGTGGCCGACGAGGCCGCGGCCGCGCCGGCACCGGCCGCCGCGCCGGCCGGCCCGCCCAGGCGCCAGGTCTCGTGCAAGGACCTGGCGGCGATGCGCTCGCTGGTGAGCGACGCGTGGAGCGACTGGTCCAACGAGTTCGTCGTCTCGCAGGCGGTGATCGATCAGTTTGCCGCGCTGTCGGGCGACGACTACTGGATCCACACCGACCCGGTGCGTGCCAAGGCCGAGAGCCCATTCGGCACCACCATCGCCCACGGCATGCTGGTGCAGGCGCTGGTCAGCCGGCTGGTCATGCCGCTGACCTTCGAGGTGACGGGTTTCAACAACATGGTCAACTACGGCTCCGACCGGCTGCGCTTCGCCGCGCCGGTGCCTTCGGGCTGCCGCATCCGCGGCCGCGCCCGGGTCAAGGCCGTCGAGGCGGTGAAATCGGGCATGCAGATGACGCTGGAGATGGCCATCCACGTCGTCGGCAACGACCGGCCCTCGGTGCTCAACGAGCAGGTCATCCTGTACATGTGATCCCCGCGCCGGCCGGCGCCCCACCCGCCAGGAGCCCATCCCCATGACCACGAGCTCGACGGATCGCGCGCTGATCGGCTTCATGCTCTCGGCGAGCATCGCCTCCACCATCGGCGGGCTGCCCTTCAACGCGCTGCCGGTGCTGCTGGGCAGCCTGGCCGATTCGTTCCAGCTGGCGCCGCAGTCGGTGGGACTGATGGGCTCCATCTGCTTTGCGGGTTATCTCGTCGGCACGCTGGGTGCGCCGCTGTGGATCAACCGCATGAACTGGCGGGTGCTCACCGTGGTGAGCGCGTGCGGCACCGCCGGCGCCTTCGCGCTCAGCTCGCAGGTCTCGAGCGTGCAGGCGCTGTACGTGGTGTGGGCGCTGATCGGCTTCTTCGCCTCCACCATGACCTGCCTGGGCATGCGCATCCTGTCGGACCTGCCCAACAAGGTGCGCGCCTACGGCGTGCGCCAGGGGGTGGAGCTGTCGGTCACCGCCGCGGTGCTGTTCGGCCTGCCGCCGCTGGTGATCGCGGTGTGGAAGTACCCTGGCGCGGCGCTGGCGCTGGCCGGCGTGGTGCTGGTGCTGGGGCTGTCGGCCTTCTGGGTGCCGCGCCATCCGCTGGCGGCCGGCGGCGGTGCAGGCACCGAGGCAGCGCCGCCCGCCCGCGGCGCGCTGCCGGCGGCCTCGTGGGTGACGATGGCGGTGTTCTTCGTCTTCCTGGCCGGCAACATCGCGCTGTGGGCGTTTCTCGAGCGCATTGGCGCCGGGCTGAAGATCGCGCCGGCCGAGATGGGCCTGGTGTTCGCGGTGCTCAAGCTGCTGGGCGGCGCGGCGGCCTTCGCCGTGGCCGCCATTGGCGACCGCGCCGGCGCCCGGCTGCCATTCTGGGTGGTGCTGGCCGTCATCGGCGTGGGGCTGGGCCTGCTCATCACCGCCGGCAGCTTCGTGCCCTTCGCGCTGGGCGCCTGGATCTGGGAATTCGCCTTCACCTGCGGCTGCGTCTTCCAGGCCGCGGCCATCGCCCGCAGCGATGCCAGCGGCCGCGCGGTGATGCTGGTGCCGGCGGTGTTTGCGCTCAGCTCGATGGTCGGCCCCGGCGTGGCCGGCCAGCTGGCCGCCGGCGGCACCTACGGCGGCGTGCTGGCACTGGCCGCACTGTGCTCGATCGCACCGGCGCTGGTGTACCAGTTCTGGCAGCCGGGGCAGAGCGCGGCCGAGCTGGCCGCGCAGGCGGAGCGGCGCACGCCGCATCGGGTGAGCTGAGGGGTTGGGCGGGCCTCAGGCCCGCAGCCCCCGCTGGCGCGGGCTGTGCTCCCGGTCATGACGTCCTGGCCGCCCATCCGCTCTCGTCGGTGTGCAGGCCGGATTGATCGATAGGAATCGAACCAAGGCCCGTGCAAGCGCGATGCCCTTCCGTCTGCCGCAACGCCGGCGGCCAGATCCGTTGACGCCAGCCGTTGGCCCTAGATGCCCGACAACACCGCGTCGATGGCCGATACCAGCGCGCTGGACTGCGCCGCCACGTTGTCCACCGGGCGGCGCAAGGCCTTGGCCGGCAACGGCGCGGCATAGTGCGCCAGGGCGTGCAGGCGCTGTCCCTTGACGACGATGACCGGACACAGCGCCGTCGGCACCTTGGCCGCGGCATCGAACTCGCACAGCGGCATGGTCAGCCGCGTCGCAAGCGCATCGAGAAGGTCGCTCTGGACCACGACCACGTAAGGGATGCCGCTGGCAGCGCTTTGGCTGGGGTTGGGGTAGACGTCGTATTGCGCCATCAACCATTCACCACGGGCGCAAGTCAGCGCCCGGAATGCCGAGCGCTTCGAAGCGGGCGTTCTGCGCAGCAATCCAGTCACTGAACTCGGCTTCAAAGGCCTTCTTGCGCATGGCGCGCTCGGCCTTGTTCTGATTGGCCTGCAACGCCTGGTAGTGCTCGGCAGAAAGGATCACGGTGTCGACCTGGCCCGCCTTTTCGACGAACACCGGTTCGCGCTTGGCCTGGGCACACAGGCTGCCAAAGCGGTTCTTGGCTTCGGTGGCGGATACACGCATGGGATGGCCTTCTCCAATGATTGGCTATTTTAGCCATTCGGTGGCGACCGAGGCAACGGCGGCCGAAGCAACAGGCTGCCGGATGCCGCGCGTGCGATGGTCGAACAGGCCAGCCGCCACGATGGCCATTTGGACCGCTCGGCGATCTTCAAGCACCACGCATGGCTGATGGAACCGCGCTTGAAGCCCCTGCCATCGTCCGACCCTCAACGGGCCAGATCGGCCCCCTCAGCCCCGCAACCCCCGCTCCCGCGCCATGGTGATGGCGGCGTCCTCGATCATGTCCTCCTGGCCGCCCACCAGCTTGCGGCGGCCGAGTTCGAGCAGGATCTCGCGGGCCGGCACGCCGTAGGCCTTCTCGGCGCGCTTGGCGAAGAGCAGGAACGAGCCGTACACGCCGGCGTAGCCCAGCGTCAGCGCGTCGCGGTCGATGCGGATCGGGAAGTCCATCATCGGCACCACCAGGTCCTCGGCCACGTCCTGGATCTTCCACAGGTCCACGCCGGTCTCGATGCCCATGCGCTCGCACACGGCCACCAGCACCTCCATCGGCGTGTTGCCGGCGCCGGCGCCCAGGCCGGCCGAGGCGGCGTCGATGCGGTTGGCGCCGCACTCGATGGCGGTGAGCGAGTTGGCGATGCCCATGGCCAGGTTGTGGTGGGCGTGGAAGCCCAGCTCGGTCTCGGGCTTGAGCGCCTGGCGCACCGCGGTGAGGCGTGCGCGTACATCGTCGGGCAGCATGGTGCCGGCCGAATCGGTGATGTAGATGCAGTTGGCGCCGTAGCTTTCCATCAGCAGCGCCTGCTTGACCAGCCCCTCGGGGCTGTTCATGTGGGCCATCATCAGGAAGCCGACGGTGTCCATGTCCATCTTGCGGGCCAGCGCGATGTGCTGCTCGCTCACATCCGCCTCGGTGCAGTGGGTGGCCACGCGGATGGTGTGCACGCCCAGCGAGTGGGCCATGCGCAGGTGGTCGACGGTGCCGATGCCGGGCAGCAGCAGCGCCGAGACCTTGGTGCGCTTGAGCAGCGGGATCACCGTGCCCAGGTACTCCTCGTCGCTGTGCGCCGGAAAGCCGTAGTTCACCGAGGCACCGCCCAGGCCGTCGCCGTGGGTGATCTCGATCAGCGGCATGCCGGCGGCGTCCAGCCCCTGGGCCACGGCCTTCATCTGCTCCAGCGTGATCTGGTGGCGCTTGGGGTGCATGCCGTCGCGCAGGGTCATGTCGTGCAGCGTAACCTTGCGGCCTTCGAGTGCGCTCTTCATCGGTGTTGCTCCTGCCGGGGCCATCAGGCGGTCACGGGCTCGAGCGTCAGCGCGCCCGAGAGGATTTCTTCGGCGAACATCTCGGCGGTGCGCGCCGCCGAGGCGGTCATGATGTCGAGGTTGCCGGCGTAGGTGGGCAGGTAGTCGCCCAGGCCCGCCACCTCGAGGTAGATCGACACGCGGTGGTTGTCGGCATCGATCACCGGGCCGTTCACCAGCTTGTAGCCCGGCACGTAGCGCTGCACCTCGCGGATCATGTCGTGCACCGATTCCTCGATCTGCGCCGCGCGGGGGCGCTCCACCGTCAGGCAGTGCACCGTGTCGCGCATGATCAGCGGCGGCTCGGCCGGGTTGATCACGATGATGGCCTTGCCGCGCTGCGCGCCGCCGATGCGCTCGACGCCGGCGGTGGTGGTGCGGGTGAACTCGTCGATGTTCTTGCGCGTGCCCGGGCCCACCGAGCGGCTGGAGACGGTGGCCACGATCTCGCCGTACGACACCGCCTGCACCCGCGACACCGCGGCCACCATCGGGATGGTGGCCTGGCCGCCGCAGGTGACCATGTTGACGTTCATCTCGCGCTTGCCCACGTGCTCGCGCAGGTTCACCGGCGGCACGCAGAACGGGCCGATGGCGGCGGGCGTGAGGTCGATCATCATCACGCCCAGCGCATTGAGCTTGCGCGAGTTCTCGGCGTGCACATAGGCGCTGGTGGCGTCGAAGGCGATCTGCACGCCGTCGGCCGCCACGTGCGGCAGCAGGCCGTCCACGCCCTGGTCGGTGGTCTTGATGCCCATCTCGCGGGCGCGCTTCAAGCCATCGGATTCGGGGTCGATGCCCACCATCCACACCGGCTCGAGCACCGGGCTGCGCTGCAGTTTCATCAGCAGGTCGGTGCCGATGTTGCCGGGCCCGATGAGGGCGCACTTGACTTTGCGGGTCATGGGGTGGGGTCCTGTGTCGAAGCGACGGGGGTCGCGGCTTGATTCAGTCGGGTTGAGTCGTGCGTTGCCGGCTCGAGGTTTGCGCGACGCTATGGTTCGAAGCCGATCGAGCAGCCGCCCAGGCCTTCGATCTGCATGGTAAAGCGGTCGCCGGGCGCGGCCGGCACCAGTGCGGCCAGCGAGCCCGAGAGAATCAGCTCGCCGGCCAGGAACGGAATGCCCCAGCCGCCCAGCGTGTTGGCCAGCCAGGCCACCGCCTCGGCCGGGTGGCCCTGCACCGCGGCGCCGGTGCCGCTGCCGCAGGGCTGGCCGTTCTTCCACATCTGCATCGAGGCGGCGGCCAGGTCGAGCGCACGCGGATCGGTGCGCTGCGCGCCCACCACGAACACGCCGCACGAGGCGTTGTCGGCCACCGTGTCCTGGATGCGGATCTTCCAGTCGTGGATGCGCGAATCGACGATCTCGAAGCAGGGCGCCACCCAGGCGGTGGCCTCGAGCACCTGCTCGCGGGTGATGCCAGGGCCGCGCAGGTCGGCCTTGAGCATGAAGGCGATCTCGCCCTCGGCGCGCGGCTGGATCAGGCCGCCGCGGGCCAGGCTCACGCTGGCGCCGTCGGCCACCTGCATCGCATCGGTGAGAAAGCCGAAATCGGGCTGGAACACGCCCAGCATGTCCTGCACCGGCTTGCTGGTGACGCCGATCTTCTTGCCGGTGACGCGCTCGCCGGCCGCCACGCGCCGCTCGAGCAGGCGCAGCGAGATGCGGTAGGCGTCGTCGACGGTGATGTCGGGGTGGCGGTTGGTGAGCGGCTCGACGGTGCGGCGCGCGCGCAGCGCGGCGAACAGCTCGTCGCCCAGGGCCTGGATCAGGTCAGCGTCCATCGGGCTTCGTCTCGCCTCAGCCGTTGGCCAGGAAGTCCAGGCACTGGCGGTTGAACATCTCGCGGTGCTCCACCTGCACCCAGTGGCCGCAGCGGTTGACCAGCACCATGCGTGCCTGCGGCGCGTTCTCGACGATCTTCATCGCCCCGCCCACCGGGTTGAACTGGTCGTTCACGCCCCAGAAGCCGAAGATCGGGCAGCGCAGCTCGTGCAGCCGGGTGGTCATGTTGGGCACCTTCATCACCGAGCGCGCGGCCTGCGTCTGCGTGGCGGCGATGGGGGCGCGCTCGTTGATGATCTCGTCGGTGAGCAGCGCGGGGTCGAACAGCTGCAGCCGCATCACCTCGCGCATCGCCTCGGGCCCGCTCTTGCCGGCCTTGTAGACGGCGAACATGTTGGCGATGCCGGGCATGGCCAGGTAGGTGTCCAGGTCTTCCACGCCGCCGGGGGCCATCAGCACCAGGCGGCTGACCTCATTCGGGTAGGCCAGCGCATAGCCCAGCGCCACCGCGCCGCCCAGCGAGTTGCCCAGCAGCGTGATGTCCTTCAGCCCCAGCGCATCCACCAGGCCCTTGACGCCGGCGACGAAGAAGTCGAGGTCGTACATCGGGATGTCGGGCTTGCTCGACAGGCCGAAGCCCAGCATGTCGAGCACGATGCAGCGGTGGCCCGCCTTGGCGAACTCGGGGTAGTTGCCCTTGAAGTTGCTGTAGCCGCTGGCGCCGCCGCCGGCGCCGTGCAGGAAGATCACCACCGGGCCTTCGCCCACGTCGTGGAAGTGCACCCGCTGCGGCGCGCCGGCCACCGGGGCGATGTCGACGAAGCGGCCGACGGGGATGGGGGAATCGCTGGGGTTCATGCAGGCTCTCAGAGAACGGCCTGGACCATCGCGGCCACGGCCTGGGGATCGGTGATCGGGCGCGGGTTGGTGCCGCCGTTCAGATCGCTCATGGTGCCGCCGATGACCTCGGCCAGGCGCGGCAGCACCGTCTCGGTGGCGATGCCGGCCTCGCTGAGCCGGCGTGCGGCGCCGATGCGCACCATCAGCGCCTCCACCGCCTCGGCGGCGGCGTCGGCGGCGGCCAGCGGCGCCAGGCCACGGGTGTCGACGCCCAGCGCCTGGGCGATCTGGCCCAGGGCCTCGGTGGCGTGCTCGCGGTTGAAGCGCATCGCATGCGGCAGCGCGATGCCGCAGCCGGTGCCGTGGTGCACGCCGAACAGCGTGCCCACGGTGTGCGCGAAGCTGTGCGCAATGCCCAGGCCCGGCCCCAGCGTGATGCCGGCCAGCGTGGAGGCCACCAGCATGCCCTGGCGCGCCTCGAGGTCGTGGCCGTTCTCGGCGGCGCGCGGCAGGTGCTGCGCCACCAGCCGCACCGCCTGCAGGCCCAGCGCGGTGGTGATCGGGTTGGCGCCGGGGGTCACCAGGCCCTCGATGGCGTGCGTGAGCGCATCCATGCCGGTGCCCACGGTGATGGCCCGCGGCAGCCCGGTGACCAGCGTCGGGTCGAGGATGGCAACGTTCGGGATCAGGTGCGGATCGGCGACGAAGAACTTGCGGTGCAGCTGCGCGTTGGTGATCACCGCGCCCAGCGTCACCTCGCTGCCGGTGCCGTGGGTGGTGGGAATGGCCACATGCGGCAGCAGCGGGCCGTCCAGGCGCATCAGGCCCATGTTCTCGATCGCCGAGCCGCCGTGCGTGAGGGCCACCAGCGTGAGCTTGGCGGTGTCGATCGAGCTGCCGCCGCCCAGGCTGACCACGCTGTCGGCGCCCAGCTCGCGGCACAGCGCGATGGCGGCGTCGGCGCATTCGTAGGTGGGGTCGGGCACCACGCCGTCGAACACGCCGATGCAGCGCCCGGCGCTGGCGCGCAGCACCTCGTCCACCACGCCGGCGGCGCGCAGGCCGCGGTCGGTGATGATCACCGCGCGGCGTGCGCCGAGCAGGCGCAGCTCGTTGTGCAGGTTGGCGATGGATTTCGGGCCGCACACCAGCTTGGTCGGCTGGTTGAAGGTGAAGGCGGTGTTGCGCGGGTAGGGCAGCACCGACTTGAAGGTGCCGCGCTGCGCCTGGCCCTCGTTGGAGGTGTAGATGACCTTGCTTTGCGTGTAGGCCTTCAGGCCCTCGTCGCCGAACTCGCGGCCGATGCCGCTGGACTTGTAGCCGCCGAAGGGCGTGAAGTCGGACAGCACCGAGACGTCGTTGATCCACATCGTGCCGGTGCGCACCCGGTCGGCCACGCGGCGGGCGCGCTGCAGGTCGCGCGACCATACCGCGCCGGCCAGTCCGTACTCGCTGTCGTTGGCGATGGCCACCGCCTCGTCGTCGGTGTCGAAGGGCATCACCACCAGCACCGGGCCGAAGATCTCCTCGCGCGCGATGCGCATGTCGTTTCGAACGTCGACGAACACGGTGGGCTCGAAGTAGCAACCCCCTTCCAGGCCCGGCAGCGCCAGCGGCCGGCCGCCGCACAGCAGCCGCGCGCCCTCGGCCAGGCCCGACTCGACGTGGCGCTTCACCGATTCGAGCTGCTTCGCGCTGGCCACCGGGCCCATGCGGGTGTCGGGCATCAGCTGGTAGCCCACGCGCAGCTCGGCGATGCGCGCGGCCAGCCGCTCGATGAAGGTGTCGTACAGCGGCCGTGCCACCAGCACCCGCGAGCCCGAGACGCACACCTGGCCGCAGTTCTGGAAGTTGCCGGCGATGGCGCCGTCCACCGCCACCTCGAGGTCGGCGTCGTCGAGCACGATGCTGGCCGACTTGCCGCCCAGCTCGAGCGAGACCTTCTTCAGCGTGCCGGCGGCCTGCGACATGATGCGCCGGCCCACCTCGCTGCTGCCGGTGAGCGAGACCTTGTCGACCTGCGGGTGCAGGCACAGCGCCTCGCCCAGCGAGCCGCCGGGGCCGGTGATGACGTTGAGCACGCCGGGCGGGATGCCGGCGGCATTGGCCAGCCGGGCGATGATCAGCGCCGACAGCGGCGTGCTCGACGCCGGCTTGAGCACCACCGTGTTGCCGGTGACCAGCGCATGGGCGATCTTCCACAGCGCCATCATGTAGGGCACGTTCCACGGCGCGATGGCCGCGCACACGCCCAGCGGCTCGCGGCGCACGACGTTGGCGCCGAAGGCGTAGACCGAGCCCGAGACGGCCACTTCCTCTTCCCAGACGAACTTGTTGGCCGAGTACCAGGCCAGGTTGCGCATCGAGTTGGCCGCCACCCACAGGCCGCCGCCCACCCACGACACCGGGCCGCCGTTGCTGCGGCTGTCGGCCACCGCGATCTCGCCCGAGTGTGCCTCCACCAGGTCGGCCAGGCGGATCACCGCCTGCGCGCGCAGGGCGGGCGCCATGTCGCTCCACACGCCGCTGTCGAAGGCCGCGCGGGCGGCGGCCACCGCGGCATTGACGTCGCGCTCGTCGCCGCAGGGCACCTGGGCGAAGGCCTCGCCAGTGCCAGGGTCGACCACCGGCATGGTGGCGCCGCCGATGGCGTCGACGAAGGCGCCGTTGATGAACATCTGGTAGCTCTGCATGGAAGGGTCTCCTGGGTTCGCGCGGGCGACGGGCCGGTGATGGATCCGGTGCACAGGCCGGCGCGCGATGGTTGCCAAGCCCGCCGGGGCGGGCATCGTCTGGAAGGACTAACGGGGGGCGGCGTCGGGCGCGGCCGCACCTGCCCACAGCTTGGGCAGGCCCGGGTCGCTGGCCAGGATGGCGCGCTTGAGCAGGTTGCGCAGCGCCACGATCTCGGATTCGCCCAGCCGGTCGGCCAGGCCCGCCTCCACCGACTTGGCCGCGGCCAGCACATGCAGGATGGCATCGCTGCCGGCCTCGCTCAGCACATGCCGCCCCTCGGCCAGCGCAGCGGCATCGAGCAGCCCGCGATCGGCCAGCGAGCGCAAGGCCACGCTGCCGATGTCGATGCCGGTGTAGGCGATGTGGGCCGCGATCTCGGCCGCCGAGAGCCCATCGCGCACCGACAGCAGCGAGAGCACGAAGAAATCGGCATCCGACAGCCGCCGCTCGTTGAGCGTGCGCCGGAAGCCGGCCATGAACTGGAAGTGCGCGCGGCCCAGCAGGTAGCCCAGCAGGTCTTCGGAGTAGGGCGTGTCGCCCAGCGTGGCCGCGGCCTCGGTGGAGACGGCGCCGGCCTTGCGCGCGGCGAGCGCGTAGCCGCCGGTGACGTAGAGCAGCGGCGCGCGGGCACTGCGGTCGTAGTGCATCACCTCGCCGACGAAGATGATGTGGTCGCCGCCCTCGTAGCGGAAGGCGGTGCGGCACTGGAAGCGCGCGCTGCAGCCCGGGATCAGCGGCGCGGGGTTGACGCCGGCATCGAGCTCGAGCCCGCCGAACTTGTCCTCGCCGGCCTTGGCGAAGCGGTTGGACAGCGGCTCCTGGTCGTTGGCCAGGATGTGCACGTTCCAGTACTCGGCGGCCTCGAACGCCGGCAGGCTGCGGGCGTTGCGCGCCAGGCTCCACAGCACCATCGGCGGGTGCATCGAGACCGAGTTGAAGCTGTTGGCGGTGATGCCCACCGGCGTGCCATCCGCGGCGCGCGCGGTGACGATGGTGACGCCGGTGGCAAACATGCCCAGCGCCTGCCGGAAGTCCTTGGGGTCGAAGTTCGGGGCGCTGTCCATGGGGCGTGGTTCTCCGGTCGCGATGGGCGCCAGCATGGCGCGTGCCGGCGCCCGGCGTATCCCTCAGTCGGACGATAGGCGCGGTGCTTCCGGCGGGCCTGCACACGCATGACCCCGCGCCGCAAAGGGGCGTTAGTCCGTTCAGACGATTGCGCTGGCAGGACCCGATGCAACGATGCGCCACCGCTGAAGAGCGCCCCCAGGCGGCGGCCAAGCCCGCCGCCGCCCCCCGAGGGAGTTGAGTCAACTCGGGAGCGGCCCTTCGCTGACTCAAGAGGGACCTGCCATGACCACGACCACCCCCGTGCCCGACTACGTTCGCGCCACCCAGATCTCCAACGAGTACCTCACGCCCGAAGCCATCGAGCTGATCGAGCGCGCGAGGGCCCTGGCGCCCAAGCTCGCCGAGCGCGCCTTCGATGCCGAGCGCAACGGCATCGTGCCCGTCGAATCGGTGCGTGAGATCGCCGAGGCCGGGCTGTTCAAGGTGCTGCAGCCCAAGCGCTACGGCGGGCACGAGATGGATCCGCGCGTGTTCTACCGCGTGCAGATGTCGCTGGCCGAGGGCTGCATGGCCACCGCCTGGATCTATGGCGTGATCGGCGTGCACAACTGGCAGCTGCCGCTGTTCCCAGAGCAGGCGCAGCAGGACGTGTGGGGGAAGGACCCGACCACGCTGATCGCCTCCACCTACATGCCGGTGGGCAAGGCCGAGAAGGTCGACGGCGGCTACCGCTTCAGCGGCCACTGGAGCTGGTCCAGCGGCGTCGAGCACTGCGAGTGGATCTTCCTGGGCGGCCTGCTGCCCAAGAAGGACGGCTCGGGCGCGCTCGAGCACTGCACCTTCCTGCTGCCCAAGAGCGACTACAAGGTGGTGCACAACTTCGACGTGCTGGGCCTGCGCGCCACCGCCAGCCACGACATCGTGGTCGAGAATGCCTTCGTGCCCGAGCACCGCACCCACCGCACCAACGATCACAGTGATGCGGGCTGCCCGGGCCGCGCCACCAACCCCGGCTGGCTGTACCGCATCCCGTTCACCCAGGTGTTCCAACGCGCGGTCTCCAGCGCCTGCCTGGGGGCACTGGATGGCGCCGTCGGGCACTTCCGCGTGCGCGCCTCGGCCCATGTGGGCAAGCATGGCTCGAAGACCGCCGAGGACGTGAACGCCCAGCAGGCGGTGAGCGAGGCGATGATGGCCTCCGACCAGCTCAAGCTGGTGATGTTCCGCAACTATGCGCGCATCGTCGAATGCGCCAAGACCGGCGAGCGCATGCCGGTCGAGGAGCGGCTGCTGCAGCGCGCGCAGGCCTCGGCCGTGCCCAAGATCACCGCCGAGTGCGTCAACGAGCTGATGCGCGCCTGCGCCGCCAACGGCGTGTACCGCAGCAACCCGATCGAACGCATCTTCCGCGACATGCACGTGGCGCGCGGCCACATCGCCAACAACACCGACCACTACGCCCGTCTGCACGGCGCGGTGATGCTCGGCCTGCAGAACACCGACCCCTTCGTCTGAGGCACGGTGAGGCGGCGCACTGCGGCCCGCCGGGCCCGGGCTGACGCAGCCACGGGCCCGCGCCGGCCTCCGGCCCGGCCGCGCCACGGCGCGGCGGGCCCCCAACACGGATGACGCTCTTGGAACACGACTACGACCTGCTGGTGGTCGGCACGGGCGCCGGTGCGCTGCTGGGCGCGATCCGCGCCGCCGACCTGGGCCTGCGCACGCTGGTGATCGAGAAGACCGACCTGGTGGGCGGCACCTCGGCCACCTCGGGCGGTGCGATCTGGGTGCCCTGCAACCACGACATGCAGCGCGTGGGCATCGACGACGACCTGGCCACCGCCTTCGGCTACGTCAAGGCCTGCGCCCGCGGCCAGGCCAGCGACGAGCGCATCCTGGCCTACCTGGAGTCGGCCCCCGAGCTGGCACGTTATCTGGACGGCATCGGCGTGAAGTTCCGCGCCATGCCCAAGTACGCCGACTACTACCCGGCGATGGACGGATCGCGGCCAGGTGGCCGCACCATGGATCCGCACGACTTCAATGCCCGCAAGCTGGGCCACCAGGCCCTGGAGCGGCTGCGCCCCACGCCGCCGGGGCAGCTGATCTTCGGCCGCATGCAGCTCAACGCCTTCGAGGCGCGCTCGATCCTGGCGCGCGAGCGCAAGGCCAAGCTGGTGATCAGCTGGATCATGCTGCGCTACTTCCTCGATTACCCGTGGCGCAACAAGACCCGGCGCGACCGGCGCCTGACCGGCGGCCAGGCGCTGATGGGCGCGCTGTTCACCGCGCTGCGCCAGCGCGGCATCGAGCTGTGGCTGCAGTCGCCGCTGCAATCGCTCACCACCGAGGGCGGCCGGGTCACCGGCGCGGTGGTGCAGCACGAGGGCCGCGAGGTGACGGTGCGCGCGGCCAAGGGCGTGCTGCTGGGCGCCGGCGGCTTCGAGCGCAACCAGGCGATGCGCGAGCAATACCTGCCGCAGCCCACCGACCAGGCCTGGACGGCCTCGCCCCCGGGCTGCAACACCGGCGATGCGATCCGGGCCGGCGCCCAGGCCGGCGGCGCGCTGCACCTGATGGACCTGACCTGGGGCGCGCCCACGCTGTTCGTCACCAAGGAAGACCGCTACCGCGTGATGTTCATCGAGCGCTCGCTGCCGGGCTGCCTGGTGGTCAATTCGGCCGGCCAGCGCTTCGTCAACGAATCGTGCGCCTACCTCGAGTTCCAGCAGGCGATGCGCGACGAGCACAACCGCATGGGCGGCGCCATTCCTGCCTGGATCGTGTTCGACGCCGAGTTCCGCCGCAAGTACCCGATCGGCCCGCTGGCCCCCGGCGAGGCGGTGCCCGACGAGCGCCTGCGCAAGAGCTGGCTCAACGCGGTGTACTGGAAGGATTCGACGCTGGAAGGCCTGGCCGGGCAGATCGGCGTCGATGCCGCCGGGCTGGCGGCCAGCGTGGCGCGCATGAACGAGTACGCCCGCACCGGCGTCGATCCCGAGTTCGGCCGCGGCGGCAATGTCTTCGACCGCTACTACGGCGATGTCAACGTCCGACCCAACCCGAACCTCGGCCCGATCGGCAAGGCGCCGTTCTACGCCATCCGGCTGTGGCCGGGCGAGCTGGGCACCAAGGGCGGCCTGCTCACCGATCCGGATGCGCGGGTGCTCGATGCGCTGGGCCGGCCGATCGAGGGGCTGTACAGCGTGGGCAACAACGCCGCCTCGGTGATGGGCCCCTCGTACCCCGGCGCCGGCTCGACGCTGGGCCCGGCGATGACCTTCGCCTACCGCGCTGTGGCGCGAATGGTGGGTCGGCCGATCCCGCTGGCGCACACCGAACTGCTCGGGACCCCGTCATGACGGGCCTGCCCTCGATCGTGCGCTGCAGGCCGGCCGCCGGCGCGAGGGGCGGCCGGTGAGCCGCGCCGACACCACCACGCCGATCGAGCCGCCGCTGGAGGTGGGCTCGGCCGACGATCTGCAATGGGCCGATGCCGCCGACGTGGTGGTGGTGGGCTGGGGCGCCGCCGGCGCCTGCGCCGCGATCGAGGCGCGCTACCACGGCGCCGAGGTGCTGGTGATCGACCGCTTCGAAGGCGGCGGCGCCAGCGCGTTGTCGGGCGGCGTGGTGTATGCCGGCGGCGGCACGCCCTACCAGCGCGAGGCCGGCTTCGCCGACACGCCCGAGGCCATGTTCGACTACCTGCGGCGCGAGGTGAACGGCGCCGTCTCGGACGACACCTTGCGGCGCTTCTGCGACGAGAGCGCCGACAACCTGGCCTGGCTGGAGCAGCAGGGCGCGCGCTTCGCGGCGCAGATGCCGCCCACCAAGACCTCGTACCCGCCCGACGGCTGTTACCTGTACTACTCCGGCAACGAGGTGGTGCCGGCCTACGGCGGGCCGCACCCGCCGGCGCCGCGCGGCCACCGCACGCTGGCCAAGGGCCAGGCCGGCGCCACGCTGTACGCCGCGCTGCAACAGGCCACGCGGGCGCAGGGCGCGCGCACGCTGCTGCAGGGCTGCGTGCGGCGCCTGGTGCGCGAGCGCGAGGGTGGCCGCATCGTCGGCGTCGAGGTGTGGCAGCTGCCGCCCGGCAGCGCCGAGGCACGGCGCCATGCGCAGCTCAACGAGAAGGCCAACCGCCTGCGCAACTGGCGCGCCGCCGCCGCCGAGGGCTGGCGGCGCGAGGCCGCGGCGATCGAGCAGGCCAGCGCCCGGCCGGTGCTGGTGCGCGCCCGCCGCGGCGTGGTGCTGTCCACCGGCGGCTTCGTCTTCAACCGGGCGATGATCAAGCAGCACGCGCCCAAGTACGCCCGCGGCTGGAAGAACGGCCACGCTGGCTGCGACGGCAGCGGCATCCGCCTGGGCCAGGGCGTGGGCGCGGCGGCCGAGCGGCTGGACAACGTCTCGGCCTGGCGCTTCATCACGCCGCCGTCGCCGTGGCCGCGCGGCATCGTCGTCAACACCCGCGGCGAGCGCTTCTGCAACGAGCAGGTCTACGGCGCCACGCTGGGCCACGCGATGGTCGAGCAGCAGGGCGGCAAGGCCTGGCTGATCCTGGACAGCAAACTGCGCGGCCAATCCATCCGCGAATGCCTGTTCGGCGGGTTGTGGGCCTTCCAGTCGCTGCCGGCGCTGGGCCTGATGCTGCTGGGGGCGAAGAAGGCCCGCACGCTGGAGGCCCTGGCCGGCCGCATCGGCGCCGATCCGGCGCTGCTGGTGGGCGCCTGCGAGCGCTACAACGCCGCCGCCGACGGCCGCGCCGAGGACGAGACCGGCAAGTCGGCTGACATGCGCCAGGCGCTGCGCCAGGCGCCGTTCTATGCGCTCGACCTGTCGATCGGCGCGCCGCTGCTGCCGCTGGCCACCATCACGCTGGGCGGCCTGCGTGTGGACGAGGCCAACGGCCAGGTGCGCGATGCGGCCGGCGCCGGCATCCCGGGGCTGTATGCCGCCGGCCGCACCGCGGTGGGCGTGCCCTCGTCGCGCTACATGAGCGGCCTGTCGCTGGCCGACTGCGTGTTCTCCGGCCGGCGCGCCGGGGCGGCGGCCGCGCTGGCCGACGGCGGTGCGCCGTCGAATCCTGCAACACAACCCTGCACCTGAGGTGAATCCATGACCCGTCGACTCGAAGGCAAGGTGGCGCTGGTCACCGGGGGCGCCAGCGGCGTCGGGCGCGAGACCGCGCTTCGGCTGGTGGCCGAGGGCGCCCGCGTGGCCATCACCGATCTCAACGCCGAGGGCGGGCAGGCGGTGGCCGCCGAGCTGGGCGCCGGCGCGCTGTTCCTGCCGCACGACGTGGCCGAGGAGGCCGACTGGGCCCGCGTGGTCGAGGCGGTGCAGCAGCAGCTGGGCCCGCTGGACGTGCTGGTCAACAACGCCGGCATCCTGATCCCGGGCACCATCGAGTCGATGAAGCTCGCGCACTGGCACAAGCTGATGCGGGTCAACGCCGATTCGGTGTTCCTCGGCACCCAGGCCGGCGTGCGCGCGATGAAGGCGCGCGGCGGCGCCATCGTCAACATCGCCTCGGTCTCGAGCTGGCTGCCCATCGATGCCTACGCCGGCTACAGCGCCTCCAAGGCGGCGGTGGCCGCGGTCACCCGCGCCGCGGCGCTGCACTGCCGCAAGAGCGGCTCGGCGCTGCGCGTGAACTCGGTGCACCCCGACGGCATCTGGACGCCGATGATGGAGGCCAGCCTGAAGCACGCGCCCCCGGGCACCAAGCCCGAGCACCTGCTGTACGACCCGCAGCGCAACCCCAAGGGCCGCGCCTGCCTGCCCTCGGAGGTGGCTTCTGTGGTGGCCTTCCTGGCCAGCGACGACGCCAAGGCGATCAACGGCGCCGAGCTGCGGGTGGACAACGGCATCCTGGGGATGGGACTATGAGCGCGCCGGGCCGCTCCCAAGCGCTCATCCCGAAGCCCGCAGGGCGCAGGGCCATCCCATGACTACAGAGGCCTCGCGCTGGCTGCCGCTGCGCGTGCGCGCGGTCACGGCCGAGACGCACGATTCGCGCAGCATCGAGTTCGACGTGCCCGCGGAGGACGCTGAACGCTTCCGTTATCGCCCCGGCCAGTTCCTCACGCTGCGGCTGGTGGTGGGCGGCCGGCACCTGCCGCGCTGCTACTCGATGTCGAGCACGCCGGGGCTGGACGAGGGGCTGCGCGTCACCGTCAAGCGCGTGGCCGGCGGCCGCGGTTCGAACTGGCTGTGCGACCGCGTGGTGCCCGGCAGCACGCTGGAGGTGCTGCCGCCGGCGGGCGTGTTCACACCGCGCTCGCTGGACGGTCGCTTCCTGCTGCTGGCCGGTGGCAGCGGCATCACGCCGGTGTTCTCGATCCTGCGCGCGGTGCTGGCGCAGGGCCAGGGCTCGATCACGCTGCTGTACGCCAACCGCGACGAGCGCTCGGTGATCTTCCGCCAGGCGCTCAATGCGCTGGCGGCCGAGCACCCGCGGCGGCTCACCGTGGTCCACTGGCTCGATTCGGTGCAGGGCGTGCCCAGCACCGCGCAGCTGGCGGCGCTGGCCGAGGCGGCCCGCCCCGACCAGGCCTTCGTCTGCGGCCCGGGCCCCTTCATGGACGCCAGCGCCGCGGCCCTGGCCTCGATCGGCCTGGCCGACGAGCAGGTGCACATCGAGCGCTTCGCCTCGCTGCCCGACGAGGAGGAGGCTGCCGCCGTGCCCGCCGCGCCGGCGGCGGTGGCGCAGGCCGAGGTGGAGATCAGCCACCAGGGCCAGGTGCACCAGGTGCGCTGCGGCGGGCAGGAGACCATCCTCGATGCCGCGCTGCGGCTGGGCATCGAACTGCCGCACTCGTGCCGGGCCGGGCTGTGCGCCTCGTGCATGTGCCAGGTGACCGAGGGCCGGGTGCACCTGAAGGCCAACGAATCACTCGACCAGAAAGACCTCTCGCGCGGCTGGACGCTGGCCTGCCAGGCGGTGCCGCAGACCGAGGTGGTGAAGGTGCGCTTCGCCGAATGAGAAGGGGCGAGAGAACCTGCTGCGCGGGCCGACCTCGCCCGACCCCGAACCGACGCCCTTGCCGACGACCCTGACCATGACCGCCACACCCGCCGCGCCGCAGACCCTGCCGCAGATGATCCGCCTGGCCTCGCGCCGCCACGCCGGCCGCGCGGCCATCGTCGACGGCGCGTTCGAGCTGCCCTACGAGCAACTGGCCGAGCGCTGCGAGCGCGTGGCCCGCGGCCTGATCGCGCTGGGCGTGCAGGCAGGCGACCGCGTGGCGCTGTGGGCGCCCAACCAGGCCGAGTGGATCCTGGCCGCCTGTGGCACGCACATGGCCGGCGCGGTGCTGGTGCCGATCAACACCCGCATGAAGGGCAGCGAGGCGGCCGACGTGCTGGAGCGCAGCCGCGCCCGGGTGCTGGTGTGCATCGGCCGCTTCCTCGGCCAGGACTATCCGGCGCTGCTAGCCGGCCTGCGCCCGGCCACGCTGGAGCACCTGGTGGTGCTGGGCGCAGACCGGCCGCTGCGCGACGGCGAATCGTCGTGGCAGGCGCTGCTCGACGGTGCCGAGGCGGTGCCTGCCGCCGAGGTGCAGGCCCGCGAAGCGGCGCTGCACGCGGCCAGCACCGCCGACCTGATGTTCACCAGCGGCACCACCGGCCGTCCCAAGGGAGTGATGGCCGGCCACGGCCCGACCCTGCGCGCCTTCGCCGAATGGGCGCGCGTGGTGGGCCTGGGCGAGGGCGACCGCTACCTGATCATCAACCCCTTCTTCCACACCTTCGGCTACAAGGCCGGCTGGGTGGCGGCCTTCCTGCAGGGGGCCACGGTGTACCCGCAGCAGGTGTTCGATGCCGAGGCGGTGCTGACACGCATCCAGAACGACCGCATCAGCTTCCTGCCTGGCCCGCCGACGCTGTTCCTGACCATGCTGGCGCACCCGCGGCTCGCCGAATTCGACATCACCTCGCTGCGCTCGGCCGTCACCGGCGCGGCCAGCGTGCCGCCGATCCTGATCACCCGCATGCGCGAGGAACTGGGCATCCGCAACGTCACCACCGCCTACGGCCTGACCGAGTGCGGCGGCTGCGCCACGGTGTGCGATCCGGCCGACAGCGCCGAGACCATCGCCAGCACCTGCGGCAAGGCCCTGCCCGGCACCGAGGTGCGCTGCGCCGACGAGCACGGCGCCACGGTGCCGCCGGGCCAGCCCGGCGAGGTGCTGCTGCGCGGCTACCACGTGATGCAGGGCTATTTCGAGGATGACGCGGCCACCCGCGAGGCGATCGACGCCGAGGGCTGGCTGCACACCGGCGACGTGGGCGTGATGGACGAGCGCGGCTACCTGCGCATCACCGACCGCCTGAAGGACATGTTCATCACCGGCGGCTTCAACTGCTACCCGGCCGAGATCGAGCGACTGATGGCGCCGCACCCGGCCATCGCCCAGGTGGCGGTGATCGGCGTGGCCGACGAGCGCATGGGCGAGGTGGGTTGCGCCTGGATCGTGCGCCGCCCCGGCACCGAGCTCGACGAGGCCGGCTGCATCGCCTGGTGCCGCGGCCAGATGGCCAACTACAAGGTGCCGCGATTCGTGCGCTTCGTCGACGCGTTGCCGGTCAACGCCTCGGCCAAGGTGGACAAGAAGCTGCTGCGCCAGGCCTGGGCGGCCCCGGGCGCTACAGGCTGAACTTGGTGACGCTCCAGACCAGCGCGATGAGCTGCGCCAGGTTGATCAGCAGCGCCGTCGAGTGAACGCGGCGGAAGCCGCTGATGGCCGCTGGCTCGGCGGTCTGGATCCGCTCGCCCAGCTGTGCCATCGCCGGGATCAGGCGCCCGCGCAGGCTGACGGTGATGGCCACGATGGCCGCTGCACCGAGCGCGAAGCCGAGCCTCCCGCTGAGGGCATGGCTGAGGCAGGCGCCGCCGGCGGTGAGCGAGGCCGCCTTGTAGTAGACGTTGAAGAAGCTGCGGATGAAGCGGGCATCCACCGGCGTGTCGTGGGCCAGGATCAGCAGCGGCAGACCGCCCATCAGGAAGTAGGCCGTGGTGACCAGCAGGGCCACGGTGAAGAACATGCTGGCGGCGGTGGGCAGCGTCATGGCACGGTCTCGCGCGCTTGGAACCGGCGCGATTGTCCCAGGCCGGCCGATGATTCGGGAGCGCCGGGCCCGGCCTCCCACTTGCCGGGTGGAATGTAGACCTCCTTGAGCTCCTCCTGGCGGCGGCGATCGCGCTTCCAGTCGCCGCAGTCGCATCCGGCGCAATCGCCACAGGTCGACAGGTCGCGCAGCCCGCTCGAGCAGCCGCCCGCGGGCCCGTTGCACGAGGGCAATTCGCACGACGGCAGGTCGCAGGTGGGGATGTCGCACGTGGGGATGTCGCAGGCGCAGTCGATGAACCCCGACTGCGAACGCCGGTCGGCCAGGCGCATCGCCGCGGCGCCGCACTTGTCGAAGCGACGCCGCAACAGGGCGATCCCGCTGATCAGGCCGTAGCGCTGGATCACCCGCTTGCCCAGCGCCGAGCAGCTGCGTGCCCCGGTCCACTCGCGGTAGGCACAGCAGAAGCCCTTGTGTGGCGAGACGTAGCGCTGGTAGCCCGAGATGGCCAGCAGGGCGAGGGTGCGCATGTCGAGGCCCTGCAGGCCACCGTCAGTCAGCTGACCGTGGCTGGTACTGCCGGGCCCCTTGCGCGCTTACAGCCATCGCCTCACCCTTGCCTTGAAGGCCAGGTACTCCGGCCCGAAGCGGGCCTCGAGGATGCGCTCTTCGGGCTTGATCTGGAACTCGGTGAGGTAGGCGCAGAACAGCGCGACGAGCAGGTACGAGATCGGCTCCGAGGCCCACAGCGCGGCACCCAGCACCATCAGCGCCATGCCCAGGTACATCGGGTTGCGGCTGATGCGATACAGGCCCGTGGCGACGAAGTGCCGGGCCTTGCCGGGCGCCCTGGGATCGAGCGTGGTGCGGCGCAGTCGGAACTGGGCGGCCGCGCCCAGCATGACCGCCAGCCCTGCCCCGGCCACGATGGCGGCCGCAGCGGCGTGCCCTGCAAAGGCCAGCGACGCCATCGGCGCGACCAGGCCGGCCGCCGAGATCAGCACCAGGGTGATGGCGGTGAGCGCCAGCGGCGGCACCTTCAGCTCGAGCGCTGGCATCACCGATGGGCCGCAGCCAGCCGGATGCCGAAGCCGATGAGCGCCAGGCCCGCCAAGCGCGTGGCCACCTTGCGGGCCGAGGGCAGCCCGCGCAGGGCGTGGGCCACGCGGTTGCCCAGCAGCACCAGCAGGCCCTGGTAGAGCAGGCTGAGCACGGTGACATGCGCCATCATCACCCCCAACGTGAGCGCTGACGCGTCGGGGGTGAGGAACAGCGGAAAGAACGACACGAAGAACAGGATCACCTTCGGGTTGGTGAGGCTCACCGCGAAGGCCTGTCGGAAGTACACCGCCGGCGAGCGTCGCGGCTCTGCCGCGACATCGGTGCCGGCCATGTTGGCGCGCAGCAGCTGAACGCCCATCCACACCAGGTAGCCGGCGCCGAACCACTGCAGCGCCTGGAACACCACCGGGTTGGATTGCATGATCGCCGCCAGGCCCGCCACCGCTGCCACCATGAAGACGAAATCGCCCGCCAGCGTGCCCAGCACGGCCGCCCCGCCGGCGCGCACGCCATTGCGGGCGGTGGCGTTCAGGATCGCGATCGTGCCCGGCCCGGGGATCAGCTGGAACACGAGCACGGCGGCCACGAAGCTGGCGTAGTTCTGGATGTCGAACATGGGACGGACGGTCAGCAAGGGTTGAGGCGCCGCATCTACTTCGCCTCGGCGAACTGGATGCGGAACGGAAACTCCATGTCGCAAGGCTTGCCGCCACACACGGCGGGCTTGTACGTCACCCGCATCAGCGCGAACGCCACGGCCTTGCCGACTTCCGGGCTCGGTGCCCGATGAAGCTGGACGCTTTGGGCCACGCCGGCCGCGTTCACGCTGACGTAGATCGACACGTGGCCCGGAACCCCCAGGGTCGCGAAGACCGTCCTCAGTTCGCTCATGACCGGGCCCATGCCCTTTTCCGGGAATGGTGGCTCATCCGCCTCGGGCATGCCTTCGTAGTGGGCCCGCAACGCCGCCTTCTCAGCGGGGCTGAACTGCGCGTAGGGCTTGTCGAGCGGATAGGGGGCAGATGTCGCATAGCGGCCCACGCGCTCGAACTGGTAGCCCCCCGGCGGAGGATCGAACTGCCGCACGAAGTTGCGGGGCTCCTGGGCGACCGACGCGGCATGCCAGCACAGGCAGGCCACCGCCATGACGAAGGGTTTCAGATGGGGCATGTCGAGGGCGATGCAGGGTTGAGGGCTGCCTGGCGACACCGATGGTCGCACGAGCAGGCGCCTCTCATGCGTGCGACGGATCATGCAGCGCCAGGTGATTCTGTCAAAGTCCGGCCGGCGCAGGCAACTCGCGTCAAGGTGCAATCGATCCCGGCACCAGCGCGCCGGTTTCCATGAAGAACCGCTCGGGCGACGCCTGCACGACCCGGAAGCCGTGTCGCTCGTACAGTTGTCGGGCCCGGGTGTTGACCCGGAGCACCCGCAGCCGTACCCGCCGGCCCGAGTTCGAGGCCTGCCGCAGCACCTGCTCGAGCAGCGCCGATCCGAGGCCGCGGCCCCGATGGTCAGGCTCCAGGTACAGCTTGACCAGCCACAGGAACCCGGGCTCCTCTTCCACCGCGATCATCCCGGCGACCGCCCCGTCGACGAGCACCAGGCGATGGGTGTGCGGCGTGAAGTTGTCGCGGTGCTTCTGCTGCTGCTCGGCCTCGTTCCAGGCGCCCCAGGTCTGCTCGACATGGGGTTGCATCGCGCGCTGGGTGATCGCGTATGTCAGCGCCACGTCGTCGTCGGTGCAGGGCTGCAGGTCGAAGCGAGTCACCTGGGGGGTGCCGGCCGCGCCCGACGTGGAGGCAGGGCCTTGGCGGGCAGATCCATCGCCATTCATGGTTCATCCTTCAGGCTCGGTGTCTTCACGTCGGCTCGACCGTCAATGAACGCCGCCGGCGCCATCTCGACCAGCGGCCCGGCGGGCGCTGCAGTCTTGCGGTGATCTTGCCCTGGTCGGCTCGATGGGCAGATGCCAACGTGAACCGGACCGGCTGCCAGGTCTCGCTCGTGCCAGTACCGGTCGCGAAGAACATGCGGAAAGACGGTGCGGCCCTCGAGTTCGGCCGGCCTTCAGGCTAGAACCACAGGTCGCCCACGCACCGGCCGTCTCTCGGGAGGTCTTCGAACGTGGTCAGCCCGTCGAAGTGATCGATGGGGATCTTGGCGACCAGCTCAGGTTCCGAGAGCCTGAGATTGACCGCGATGCGAGTCCTGTTGCCCTCGCCGGCCCGCAGTGCCCGCCAGAATGCGACGCAGCCGCAGGTGGGGCAGAAGTGGAATTCGATCGCTGGCCCTCGGACATAGGGCCTGGTGGGGCCGGAGACCTCGATTCCCTCGCCATCGAAGTCATAGATCCAGAGGGCGCCATAGCGCCGGCACACCGTGCAGTTGCAGGCCGTGGCGCCCTCGGGCAGCACGGGGTGCCTCCAGGCCCATTGGACCGATCCGCAGTGACATGTTCCTCGAAGCATGCAGCCTCCGTGAGCGTTGTGGCGGTGCCGGGCAGGGTGCGGCCTGACAGCGTCGATCACCGCGGCGGCGCAACCGCACTGCCGGGCGCCTGCGGTGGACCGACATGCCCCTCCGCGCCCTTGGGCGACAGGTCTGGGCCCGGTCGCTCCGCCATGCGTGTCGCGTCGAAGTGCCCGACCCGGATCGTCGGGTCGAACCCGAATCGGGACTTCAGATGGAAATCCGCATCCAGGCCAGACGCTGGGCTCAGCGTCACGATGATCAGCAGGTGGTCCTTCTTCAGGTCGGGATGCTCATGGACCGGTCGGTCCAGGCGCACTCGATATTCGAGCCGGGTGGTGGTTGCTGAGAATGGCCGGGTCTGCGGAATGCGCGCGCTGCCGATTCGTCCCGTCAGGGTGTGGTCGTCGGCAAACACCAGTTGAGCCTCGAGCGGCGTCGTGCGGGCCCGGATGTGCCTGTCGAACAGCCTGGCGTCGGCGGACCACCGACCCACGATGTCCGATCGAACAGGCTCCTGGGCAACTGCCGGGAAGAGCGGGAGTAGAAGGACCAGTAGAAGCTGGGTCACACGCATGTCAGTGCTTGCCGGTGCAAGGCCATGTTCGGTGGGTCAAGGTCAGCAGGAAGTCGACGACGCGATCCAACGGGCCCATGCGAACCTTGCCGCCGTGGTGCGTCGGGCGGATGGGCTCGTCAGGCACCACGGGGAAATGGGATCTCGGTGGCCTGAAGAAGCCGGATCACTGGCCGGCTGGAAGCCAGGCGCGAGAGGTGCTGCGCGAACTCGATGGACTCCGGCACTTCAAAGTGCCGCTTGAGCGCCAGGTCGGACGCCCACTCCTCGACGAAGACCAGGCGACCAGGGCGATCCGGATCTTCGTAGACGGCATGGGAGAGGCAGCCGGGCTCCAGACGGGAGCGCTTCACGTGTTCGTCGGAGATCTCGCGAGCGAGCGCCAGACAATCGGCGCGGATCTCGACGCGGCCAAGAACGATGATCATCTGACTGGCACCTGGGTGGACACCGGGCTTGAGGGATCTGGTGGACGTGGTTGCCACCGTTGGCGCTGCGATTCCAACACGGGTCAGGCCTCGATTCGCAGCATGAGGAGTTTTCGGATGTCATCCGGGTAGCCTGCGATCTCTGCGGCAGTGCTGTAGCCGCGCCTCTTGTAGAAATCCGGCGCCTGGTAGCTCAAGGTGGTCAGGTAGAAGACCGTGCACCTGCGAGTGCGGGCGGCGTTCTCGAACTGCTGCAGGAGCCGAGTGCCCAAGCCGCGGGATCGTTGGTCCTTGGACACCCACAGCTGGAGCAGCTCGCAACACCCGCCCCACGTGCGCCCGACGGCACCTCCCAGCACCTGACCGTGGGCGTCTCGGGCGATGACAGACAGCGGCGAAACATCCTGCAGAGGCGCGACCGAGAGGTTGTGGTCCTCGAGGCCCTGGTCGATGGCCTGAAGCAACGAGGTTGGAGCCGAGTCGAATGTCTCGACGACGATGCTGTCGGGGGTCGGTCCGAGGCCCGGCGACGTGGCCTTGCAGCCCTTGGGCTTGAAGACACGCTCCGTGGACGCTGGGAACTTGGCCAGCTCTGCCTCCGGCCGGATGGGCCTGCGGACGAGTTCGCCGCCGCAGTTGGGGCAGATTCCGCGCAGCCTCGTGTCTGCGCAGTCAGCGCAGAACGTGCATTCAAACGAGCAGATCCGCGCGTCGCGCGAGGACGCCGGAAGCAGGCGGTCACAGCACTCGCAGGTCGGCCGAAGCTGAAGCATCGTCTTCCTTCGGGGTCAAGTGGGTGGCGGTCGGATCATCGCGCATCGCGGGGGAGCGTTCAAACGGCACCCATCGCGGCAGGTCGGGCCCGGGCAGGATGAGCGCAGCGGCGGCGGTGGCACGCGCGGTGGATGGCCACATGCCGGCTGCGGTGGCCGAGGGGTCAGGCCGCCCGCGCCGGCAGCGCCTTGACGAGCACCCGGTTCTCGTAGCCTTGCCCTTCGATGAAGTACCGGGTAGCGCCGACATCCTGGTAGCCCAGGGCCTTGTAGAACGAGCGGGCGCGGTGGTTTCCGACCCAGGCGGTCAGCCACAGGGCCCCAAGGCCCTTGGCCCGGGCACGGTCCTCCGCGAGGGCCATGAGGGCCCGGCCGATGCCACCCCGCTGAAATGGCTGCTGCACGTAGAGCCGGGCCACCTCGAGGCCGGCGTGCATGGGGATCGGACACGCCGTGGTCGGATCGAGGTCGATGAAGCCAACCATGTACCCGTTGACCTCGGCGACGAACAACTCGACGGCGCTTGATGCCAGGCGCACCTGGAACGACTGGCGTGACAGGACGGTTGTGACCTCGCTCGACAAGTCCGCGTTGATGCCCTGGGTGGCATAGGTGTCCAGGAAGACCTGTGTGGCCAGGACGGACAGACACAAGGCATCCGAGGCGGCAGCGCGCCGGCAGTCGAAGTCAGCAGGCATACGTGCGGGAGGGTGCGGCAGGCCGGCGCTGGCGACGACGAAGCACAGCCCGGAAGCGGAGCGGCGTGGGGTTTGCGGTGGGTTGAGCGGTCAGGTCTCGCGGCGCAACAGCGACATTTGTACGGCATCGTAGTAGACGCCATCGAAGCGCATGGCCTGGGCCTTCAAGGCCTCATGCTTGAAGCCGAGCGTCTCGTAGAGCTTGATCGCCGGGTGGTTGTCTGCACGTGCTTCCAGTTCGATTCGGGACAGACCCTTGGTCCATGCCTTCTCGATGCAGGCGGACAACAGGCGCCGACCAAGACCTTGGCCCCGATAGCGCGGATGAACACCCATGCCGAGCGAACCGCAGTGAGCGACAGCGTGGGCCCAACGTGGAAAGACGTCCGCCCAGCCGACCACCTGCTCCCCGTCGATCGCGAAGAACTGAATCGCGTCGTCGGCAACGCTGCTGCGGACAAAGCCGGCGATCCGCTCAAGAGGAAGCGCCTCGATCTGTGCGAGGTACCTCTTCTCGCGCGCAACCACGTCCAGGCAGTCGCGGTAGCTGTTGGTGTACTTCTCGTGAACGGGAACGATGGGCAGCATGGTGGTCTTGTGTGAGGCAACGGGCCTGTGCGCACGACGGTACCAACCGCGGAGAACGGCGGGGCATGCCATTGTGCCGAAGGCAGGAACGACCGGAACCACGCCGCATGGCGGTGCGGCTCGGCCGCCGCGCACCTTCGTGATCGGGCCCAGCCCGGGTGCGCGCGAGAGGGCCTGGTGGTGTGCGTTGAAGCCAGAGCCGCCACGTCGCTGGCGGCGATTGGGCCGACGAACCCAAGGACGGAATGCGCATTCGCAATTGCTGCGCCGACAACTGGGCGAAACAATGGAGGCGCGACAGTCATCGCACCAAGGAGACCGCAATGTTTGCTCGCACCACGATCATGCAGGGCCGTGCAGAGACGATGGACGAAGCCGCCAAGATCTTCAGGGAATCGGTGATCCCTGCGGCGAAGCAACAGAAGGGATTCAAGGGCGCGCTCTTCCTGACCGACCCAAAGACCGGCAGTAAGCGCACGGCGAAGTCACCTTGACGCCGGCCGCGAACCTGAACAGGCAGCTCAGTCTATCGGTTGCCAGCGATGCGGCAAGAGCTCGTCGATGCGGCTGGCCGGTTGGGTCGGCAGCCGCTCGAGCACGTTCTTGAGGTACGCGTAGGGCTCGTGCCCGTTGATGCGCGCCGAGTGCAGCAAGCTCATGATCGCCGCGGCCCGCTTGCCCGCTCGCAGGCTGCCCGCGAACAGCCAGTTCGACCGCCCGAGCGCAATCGGCCGGATGTGGTTCTCCACCCAGTTGTTCGAGATCGGCACATCACCGTCATCGACGAAGTGCGTGAGTTCACCCCAGCGCTTGAGGCTGTAGTCGATGGCCTTCATCGTGGCCGATCCGGTCGGCACCAGTTGCCGCTGCGCGAGCAGCCAGCGGTAGAACAGCGCGAGCACCCGCCGGGACTTGCGCTGCCGAGTTCGTCGTCGATCCTCGGTGGTCTGGGTCTCGATCTCGCGCTCGATGCGGAACAGCACCTGGTAGAACCGCAGCGCCTTGCGCCCGACCTCGCTGCCGTGGTTGATCCACAGATCGTGGAACTTGCGCCGCGCGTGCGCCGTGCATTGCGCCGAGGTTACGCCCAGGGTCGTTGCGACGCGGTAGCCGCTGAACCCGTCGGTGACCAGCGTGCCCTTCCAGCCCTGGGGCGTGCCCAGCCGCAGGAATTCGCGCACGTTGTCGCCGCTGCGTGTCTCGCTGAACTCGAACACCACCGCCTTGGTCAGGTTCCTGCTCGGGGTGCAGTACGTCCACATGTACGCCCGGTGCGTCTTGCCGTTGCCCGGCTTGAGCATCGCCACCGGCGTCTCGTCGGCGTGCAACACCGCGTGGCGGCGCAACTCATCGGCCAGCGCCTGCACCAGCGGCTGCAGTTGCGCACCGCACTCGCCCACCCACTGCGCCAGCGTCGATCGAGCGATCACATGGCCGGCGCGCTCGAAGACCGCTTCCTGGCGGTACAGGGGCATGTGGTCGAGGAACTTGGCCACCAGCACCTG
>Ga0268298_10000935_pt1 | contig 36227 bp, 10 predicted proteins | sample WWTPWeurt_MetaG_FD_194462 | JGI IMG/M metagenome (GOLD analysis project Ga0268298, IMG submission 194462) | Activated sludge microbial communities from WWTP in Nijmegen, Gelderland, Netherland - WWTP Weurt | ecosystem: Engineered > WWTP > Aerobic digester > Activated sludge | place...
ACAAACAGATAATCATTTCCTTACAGTTAAGGATAATGGTGTTTGGAAGCATAACGAAAGATTTGATGACTTCTGTAATTATTATGGAGAAGATATGCCATTTGAAATAGAATTTGTATCATCTTCCGGACAGCAGATTACAATTCCACGTTCTATTGAGTATTTATTAGAGGTATTTAATTACAAGAATTTTGGAAGAGACCGTTTCCATGTACATCATGAGAATTTTGATAGGTTGATTGTACATAATACGGAACAGATTTCTCCTCTGCTTAATCCTATATATAGAAGTAGTAATCCTGAAAATGATATATTATATCCAAAACTGAATACATCAAACGATATATCATATGATATTCTCTTCTCAAAAGAGGAAAATAAATATCGTATAAATCAGTTCTGGGATGCTGTTAAAGACAGAGGAGAATTCTCTCTTGCAGATAATCATCTTCTACCAACTGATGAAAGTGGTTATAAGCAAGTTGTCAATCCGTTAGCAATAGATATAAATAAACCAGAAGAGCAGAGAAAGAAGTTCAGAAGCTTCTGGACAAAATTCCGTCTTATTAAAACTAAATCAGGTAAAAATAAATTCATTACCAAGCTTTTTAATATTAAGAAGTTAATATCAATTAGATAATGAAGTACAGGGGCAAAAAGAAATATCAAGTAGGTGGATTAACTCAATCAATTCTAGATAGAATGAATCAGTATAATTCTGGCAGAACAGGAGATATACAAAATCTAGCCCCAAAACCATATAAACAAATTGAGAAAATAATCCCTAAACCAAAACAACCTAAAGAAACATTTGTTGGACCTGCTCCCGTTCTTAATTATGGAGAACAAAAAGCTAGGGAAAAATACAGAGCTAAAAAGTTACAAGAGTTTGTAGACAAAAACCCAGAATATAAATTAAATGAGTTTGGAGAACCTACAATGTCCCCATATGGTATTTTTATTCAGAAATACGGAGATAATTTAGATAAATTTGCAGGTAGCATGGAAACTCCTCTAGCAATACAAGGTGCTGGAGATTTACTATATGGGGTAGGTAAATTGGGTGCAAAGTATCTTCCTCAAGTAGGGGAATATCTTACAACACAAACTCCTTTAAAGAATACTTATAAGTATAATCCTTGGGCATTTAAACCTAATCCTGAAGCTTATTATCATAGAAGTCCTAATCTTGAAAATATTATAAATCAAGAAACAAAAACTTTACAAGGATTTGGTAAATCTGAAGCAGGTAAGGTATTTAATGAAACTGCTGGACCTAGACCTGGAATGGGGATAAATCTTAAAAAAGCTGCAAACAATAGATTATTTTATTCAAAAGGAACACCTTTAGATTACGGAAGATATAACCCAAGCGGACAAGGATATGAAGGTCCTTTTATGATAGAAGTTGATAATATACCTATGTTAAGTGCTTCCCAAGGTAAAACAAAAAGTTTCGCACCATCGAGTTTAGAAGGGTATGCCGTTTCATCAAGACCTGTTCATATTAATGAAGCTAAATTTTATAAAGAAGATTGGCTAAAAGGATATAAAGAAGTCCCTAAACCTGTATCTAAAGAACAAGGAGGAAATATAACTATGAATTACAGAGGTAAAAAATGCATGAAATGTGGTGGAAAGCCAAAGATGCAACTCGCAGGGGAAGTAGAGTGTCCTCCGGGATTAAAGAAAAATCCTCAAACTGGAATGTGTGAAGTAGATATTCCGGAAAACGATACTCAGTATTTTCAAACTGGATTTACTAAAGATGCTACTGGTCAAAACCAAGCAAATGCATATAATCCAAATGAAGCAACTCCTGAAGAGGCAGAAAAAGCTGAACAGTTTACTACTACAAACCCAACTTTAGAGAAGGAAGCAAAGGCTCCAACTAAACCGAATCTCGACCCATACTGGTTGTTCAGAGGATTTAGGAATGGTATGTCATGGCTAAGCGGTAAGGTTGAGAGAGGTAGACAGGATAGATATGACTGGATGCAGCAAACAGCACTTGGTCAAATGAATCCTATGCCAACTGATGATTTCCAACCAAATCCATATAACTTATATATGCAAAAAGGTGGAAATCTTAAAACTATAATCAAGGATTATAATAAGTACACCAATGATGCACAAATGGATATGGGAGATGGAAGATTAGATTATAACGGATTGATGCAAAAAGGAGGATACACATCCATTGTTCAGTTATTATCTGATAAGGGACAAAATGCATCTTTTGATGCTAGAAAAAAGATGTTCGATAAATATTTCAATGGTAATTATTCAGGTACTGCAGAGCAGAATATACAAATGTTAAATCTATTACAAAATTCTGTAAAAGACCCACAAATTATCGGCTCAAAAGCAAGTGTAAGAAATCCAGTTAAAAAAGCTCAAGTACAAAATAATACTAATACTACAAGTAGTTCTTCTGCTTTTTCAAATATAGCAAGAATGGCTGCATCTACACTAAATAGAGATAAAAGAGAATTTCTTGATTCTGGAGTTATTGTAGATAAGGGTTCAAATACACAGTATGTAGTTAAGGGAAATAAGATAGTAAAAGCTTTTCCTGTTCTTACAGGTCAAGCAGGAAGAAATAAGGATAGTGATATGAATACCAATGTTATGAGTTTGGATTATCTTGAAACTAATCCACAAGCTAGGTCAACTCCTGTTGGTTCATATATGATGAATCCTAATCCAAATATATATGGTTGGCCCGGATTTAATTTAGACCCAATAAAAGCATATGGAGAAGATGCACCAGATGCTACAAAGCTAGCAATGCATATTACATATGGGAGTTCTCCAAAATTAGGCAGTGGTCTAGAAGGTCATCCAGATGCAAGAGAATATAAATTAAGAAATGCAACGTATTCAAAATCTCCAGAGAATAGATATATGAGCTATGGATGTACTAATATGCAAGGAGAGGCTATAGATTGTCTTACCAAAGAATTTCCAAAAGGAGATACTGCTATTTATATAGACTCTAGATTTCCAAAAGATAAAAATCTAGTAAAGTCATATGAAAAAGAAGAAGGAGGTGAGATGAAGAAGGGAGGATACGAGATTGACAGAATGTTAATAATGAGAAGAATTCTACCACAACTTCTTCAATTTGGAAGACTGGGAACATCCAAATACAGAAGAATGAAGAAAGGAGGTATTCACATTAATCCTGAAAACAAAGGAAAATTTACTGCTTCAGCAAAAAGAGCAGGGATGGGCACTCAGGAATTTGCAAGACATATATTAGCTAATAAAGATGAGTATTCACCAACTCAGATAAAAAGAGCAAACTTTGCAAGAAATGCAAGTAAGTGGAATAAAAAGGCAGGAGGATTAACTCCAAATAAAGCACGTCAAATACTTCATGATAAAGAGGTTCACGGTAAACCTCTAACTGATAAACAGAGAAGATATTTTGGAGCAATGTCAAAAGGACACACTAATTTCAGAGGAAAATGAATGATTTAATTTCAATATTGGGATATTCTAAAAACTCACCCTTTAAAGGTAATCCATATCTGGATATACATACTCCAGATGGATTAATCGATATGTCCAATACTGATATGGATTTAATAGGTATAGACAATAAGGGAAATAAGAAGAAAATGAAGGCAGGAAGAAAAAATCCTTATAAATTTGAAGGAAATGTTGTTAGAGAAATTCCTGCAGGGAATCCATATCAAGAAGGAGGAATGACTCGTGAGCAAGTATTCAGCTTTTTATTTGATGGAGACGATGATTATCAACTCTCTGAGAAACAAAAAGAAATAGAAGAAAGAGAGAAGATGGTAGAGAAGAGAGAAAAAACATATAACGAGCAACTTATAGATTTTGCCAAACAAAGAAGACAACTTGAAGAAGTAGGTGAATATAATGAAGCAATGAGTATTGTCTATGGATTATTTAATAACGAAGATGTTTCAAGTAGTAGATTTCCAAAGATGACAAACTCTTATGGTGCTCCAATGAATGGTCCAATTGGTTCTTCTGCAGGAAAAGGAGTAAACCCAAAAGTATTAGCTACAGAGAAAGATATATTTTCTGAGTTTAAAGGAATTACAAACCTAGGTATATGGGGAGATGCAAAACACAGACAGAGAAAGAGTGACCATAACACAGGTGATGCTCAAGACTTTGGTATAGGAAATAATATAGAAACAGGAAACAAGATTGCCCAAAAGTTGATTTCCGAGGCAAAGGAAAGAGGAATAAAGTATATAATATTTGATGGAAAAATATGGAATCCATCTATATCAAATGAATGGAGACCCTATAGTGGTAAAAATCCACATAGTACACATGTACACGTTTCATATCATAGATAAAAATAAAAAAATATGGGAGTAGCAGATAATAGAAGTTATAAAAACGAGTATCACTTTACTGATGATAGCAGACCTACATCAGAACAACATCCTTCTATAGAGAAGAATCCAAAAGTGAATACATCAATAAAGGAAAATCCTTATCGTTCTAATGTAGAGATTGAGGGTGGCGAGATTGTTCTACAACCTGACCTATCTGCTCTCTTTAAGGCAAAAGGGAAGAGACACTCACAGGGTGGTATGGATGTATTACTTAAACCTGATTCATTTGTATTCTCTGATTTTGATGAATTAGAAATAGATGAAGATGAGGCAGAAGATTTTGAATTAAAGGAAGGTGGTACACCTGCAAAAACTTTAAAGAAGAATATTGATATTAAACATTATAATACTCTTGTTCAAAATATAACAAATCCCTATAAGGATGATTTGGCTAAAAAATCCTCAGCAAAAATGCTAGAAAAGTACATAAAAACTCTTGGTAATATAGCATATATTCAAGAGAGTAAAAAGGGGTTCCCACAAGGTCTTCCTGACTTCTCAATTGGTACGGCTCCTATGGAAAATGAGGAACTTGAAAATCAAATAGAAGAAAATAAACAGTATATGAAAGCAGGTGGTATGACTAAAAATCCATACGCTAAAGTTGGATTAAGTGTTGATTTAGATTGCCCATGTGGAAGAAAACCAGACGGAACATGTAAAGATTGTCCCGATGAGAGTGCATGGAATCCATACATACAGGGTGCAGAGAAGGTAACTGGCTCAGTACCAAATGATTATACACAGATACTTAATACAAGCAGAGGTACTTTGTATCAAAAGTATATTCCCGGAACAAGCAGAAGAAAACCTTCAGCTCAGGAAGAAGCTGCTTATATAAGGTGGTTAAATACAAAATCTCCAGAAGAGAGACAGAGAATAATAAATGCAAATATCGAGGCTGGTAAAAAGTTAAAAAATACACCAGAGAGTGATAAATTCTTATGGAAAGAAAGAGTATTACCAATAAATAACTTTAATTTTTCTCCAAAACCACTAGCAAATACTCCCCCTGAGCAAAAGGACGATATTCCTGTGGTGGAAGAACAAGATTATACACCTCAAGGTTCAAAGAGTGCAGATTGGAAATTTACACCATGGCAAAAACTATCCCAAGCTTATAATTGGGGACAGTATGCTGGAGTAAACAGATATATGCCATTTCGTTCACGTTATACTGCAACATATGTAGACCCTGCTTTGGTAAATCCAGAACAGGCTATTGGAGATATGAAGGGTATGACAAATCAACAATTGGCATCCTTATCTACACTTTCTCCTATTCTTAGAAATGCTCAAGCTGCTGGAAGCTTTGGACAACTTCTTGGACAAATTGGCTCAGTTAGAAGTCAGTACGATAACCAGAACGCTCAAATTCTTAATCAAACTCGTCAGTATAATAATCAAGTTAAGAATAACGAGAGCTTGGTTAATATGGGTAATGACCAGCAATACTATACTCAGGCAGTAGAGGGAAGGAAGAATTTTGAGAACATGAGAACATATACAGCTAATCAAGCTATGAACAATGTAATGAGAGATGTAGAGACTAACCAAAAATTAGCCTATAATCTACTAACCCAAAATAATCCTGCATATGGATTCGATTGGAATACTGGTAATTTTACTCGTACAAACAAGAGCATTCTTGATGTACAAAATGCAGGTAAAAACGATTATCTTGAGAATTTTGTTGGAGAAATTGTAAAGGATTGGGGAACAATGGATACCAATCAGAGAATAAATTTGTTAAAAATTTTAACAGCTAAAGGGTTTGCCCCATCTGGTGCCAATTCTAATCCTTTTTCAAATGCAGGATTCCCAATGAAAAAGGGAGGTAAAATGAAAAATCCCTATAAATAATCTTAAAAATTAATTGGAAACCAATAAATTATAGTTTATATTTGTAAATATGTGCAACAAGAGAATATGTAAAATATGCAAAGAAGAAAAGTTTATAGATGAATTTTATCCAAAAAAAGGAGGATATTTTACTCATTCCTGTAAACTTTGTTTATCAAAAAAGCAAAAGTCTTATATAAAAGACGGAGAATATCTTTCTGTTTATCAAAGAGAGAGAAGTCTTAGAGAAAATTATAAAATTACTTTAGCTGAATACGATGAACTTCTTTATTCCCAAGATGGAAAGTGTGCAATATGTGGTATACATAGTTCTGAACTAAATAGAAGTTTAGCTGTTGACCATGACCATAGAACAGGAAAGATTAGAGGGTTACTTTGCAATTCCTGCAATCAAGGTCTTGGATATTTCAAAGATAAAATATCTAATTTAGAAGACGCTCTTTATTATTTAATACTACATAAATAAATTTGCAATAGAATGGCAGCAACTTCACCATATACAGGTAATGATTATCAGGCGGTTAGTAACTTTAGACCATATGAGTTACCTATAAATGATATTTTTAAGTCTATTAGTGCTCAGAATCAATTCTGGGATGCAGGGGCAGCTCGTGTAAAGAGCTACTATGATAAAGGTCTTAATCTTGACTTAACTCTTTCAGAGAATAGAAAAATAAGAGATGATTTTATGAAGAATGCTGAAAAAGAGTTAATTAAGTTATCTTCTATGGACTTGTCAGACCCATCTGTGCAGAGAAAAGGAATGAGTATCTTCAAGCCATTATTTAAGGATACGTCAATTCTTCAGGATGACTATCTTACAAGGAAACAAAAGGAGATATATGCAGACGCTGATAGGTATAAAAGTGATGAGAAAACAAGAGGTGCGGGGTTCCATATGGATAATTTAGCATATGCACTTATGCCATTTAAGAATTTTGGGGAAGGTACCTCAAGAGGAGATTTACCATCTATCTTCAATAAAGCAAAGAACTCACAGTATATTCCACACTACGATTTCTCCAAAGAGAGAATAGACATTCTAGAACAATGTAAACCTGATAAATTTGATAATACAACTGAACAAGGAATGTATCTTGAGTCAGAAAGAGATGCTTCTCTTACTAAGACAAAGTTATGGGGATGCTTGGACTCAGCCTTGTCTCCACAGGCTCATCAACAAATAAGAATATCAGCAGCAGTCAGATATAATAATGACTACAATACATTGAGACAAGATTACTTAGATTCAGCAGATTCTCAAATAAAATCATATACTGATGAAGTTGCAAAATTAGCAGCAAAGAAAGCTGCAATAAAGGGAAATGCTCAGTATGCTGATATCGAGAAAGGATATGATGAACAAATAAAACTATATGAAGACCAAATAAAAAGAAAACAAAAAGATTTATCAGAAATAAATTCATGGGACGAGAAATATATGTCAAGCAGATATGAGGACTTGGCATACTTTGCTTACTTTAAAAGAATCAATGAACCATTTGCACAGGCTTTCTCAAGGGTTGATATAGAAAGAGATAAGAAGGCAAATCCTGTAAGTATGATGATGTATGTTCAGCAAAAACTTGACGATAGACAGGAAGATTCACAGATGCACGATATTGAAATGAAGAATCTGGATACAAGACTTAAAATGTTATATGGTGGAGGGGATGATGGAAAAAGTGTATCTGAGAGAATGAGAGCGGCTGTAGCATCTGGTCTAGTATCACCAGAAGAGTTCCAGAGAGTATATGGAAGTGCTACTGTTGATGAAGGTATGGGATTTGATGCAGTAAATACACTACTTAATAATACAAATACTGAGCTTACTACTAAGTTTACGGAGATAAAATCTTATTTGGAAGGTGATGAAGATTTGGCAAAAATTATGGTAGGTGTAAAAACACCAGAAGATTTTAATAAAAAGATAGGAGAAATAAATACATTTCTCTCAGCTGCAATGAAAAATCCAAATAGTCCTGCTGGTCAAAAGGCATCTAAGATGGTTCAGGCAATGAATAGCTATGTTGGAATTCTTAATACCAAAACTCACTATCAGTCTATATTAGATGACGCATCATCAAATGTAGATAAATCTAAAATGCAGAATTGGCAAAAATTTCAGCCAGAACTTCTAAAAATGGAAAAGGAGTTCTTACCTAGAAAAATAAATAGTGCAACTGGTGAAAGATATGATTCAAAATTTATATTTGATATCATTTCTGGTAGAAATCCAAATTATGACGTACAGTTTAGTCCAAATATTATAGGAGGAAAAGAACTAAGAATAGTAGAAAAAGCTACTGGAAAGACTCTTTCATTTGACGAAAGAGATTCAGGTTTTGGATATGCAAATTCATATGAACTTGTTAAAAGTCTTGCAAAAAAGATAAGAAAAAAGGAAAATGGATTTTATTCAAATGAGGAATATAAATCAGATGTAAATAATATTCTTAAACAAAAACTTGCCACACAAAAACAAACCATTGTATCAGGAGATTTGCTAGATGAAAAAAATCCGGACCCACTCGTAAAACAGTTTGTACAAAGTGTATTTGGTACACTTGAGGGAAATGTAAAATTTCATACTGTTGGTAACTTTAATCCTGTTACAGGAGAGGTTGAAATACAAGGTGTTACGTCAAAAGGTCAGGTTTTATCTTATAAGGAGTTAAGAGATGCTGCAGCAGAGGCTAAGGGAGACTTTGGTCAAAGTATGTTCACAGAAGGAAGTAGGGGGAATAGCATTCGAGTAAAAATTCCCGGTTTACAAATTATAAATAAGCCACAAGGTATTGAATCAATAGAAGCTCTTGTTGATTATGGTTCAAATAAAGTAATGGAGGACATAAAATTTGCAAGAGGATTTGAAATATCTGCAGGATATACACCTAAAGGAAACTCTATCTCTCTTAAAGTGGAGAGAGGAATAGGGACGGGAATGCCAGAATACTCAGTAATTATTAAGGGAGTAGATGGAATCCAAGCATTACCAATGTCTAGTAAGACAGATGCAGTAAATGCTATACAAAAATATTTGTCAGGAAGTAAATAAAAATAGATTATGCCAGAAAATCCAAGTACGCTTCAAGCCGATATAATGACAGGAATAGATAGTGGTGCTATCTTCGACCTGAAGTTGGATACTTTTTCAAGAATGAATGATGTAATGAATAGACCGGAGGTTTCATATACCCCTGAGTCTAGATTTGCTAATCTCGAAACAGCACCAGTAAAATATGAATTTCCTCAGGGATTTACATATGAGGATGCTATTTTATCAAACGACCCTAAAATAAAAGAGTTAGGTATTGAATACTTTAATAGGATTAGAAAAACTGACCCTTATTTTTCTTTAGGTTTAGCTGAAGAGGTAAGTGTTCCATACGATTATGCAAAAAAGTACATAGGTAAGAAGTATGGATACGATGCATTTATTCCTGATATCGAGGATTACTACTATGACCGTACATGGGGAGATTACTCTTTTATGGGTAAGGCATGGAGAGCTCCTTTAAAATTCTTAGGAAGAGTTCTTGTTCCAGCTGTACTTAAGCTAGGAGAAGGACTTGGATATGTTGGAAGTATGCTTACCTCTATTGGTAGTGAGAACTACTGGGCAGACGTAGCAGATAATGGATTTTCACATTGGCTTGAAGGATTAGAACAAGATTATAAGGACCAAGTTTTACCTGTTTATAAGAATGCAGGATTTGATGAGAAAGGGTTCTTCTCTAAATTATTAGATGCATCATTTTGGACAGATGAGATAGCAGATGGTGTGGCGTTTCTTGGCTCTGCTGCTATTCCCGGTATGGCACTGTCTAAGTTAGGAAAGGTTGGAGCTGTTGTTAGTGAGGTTGGACAAGCTGGTAAAGGAACAATTAGTGCAGCAAACTGGTTTGGAAAAAGTTTTTCAGCAACAAATACATTTGGAAAATTCTTAAGTAAAGCTGGATTAGGAAGCCCTGCAGAGCTTACATCATGGGCATTCAATACTGCCATGGAGTCAGCTGTTGAGGGTGCTGGCGTATTTAAGGAAAATGTGAAGAAAATGCAGGAACTCAGAAGAAGAGGAGTTGCTGGATATGCTGATTTATCAGATGATGAGATTAGAATAAGGGCAGGAGAATTAGCTGCTAACACTATCGGTGGAAACATGGCAGTTCTTTCTATCTCAAATGCTTGGGAAAATAAGTTATTCTTCAAGAAGGCAAAAATTGCTGCTGGTTCACCAAGATATGAGAAAGCATCTGAATACTTAAATCTTGAGAAAAATCTATCTGTTACATCAGAGGCTATTACTAATCTGGGAAAGAAAAATCCTTTCTTATCTGAGTTATCAAAGACTAGATTTTATACAGGAAAAGCAGCAAAAGGTTTCCTTGCAGAAGGTTTATGGGAGGAAAATGCACAGTTAGTTATTCAGAGAATGAACTCTATTGATGATAATGGTAATATTGTTTATGATGATTCTGGTATTCTGGGATTTGCAAAAAATCTGTTCAGACAGACAGGGCGTGCCTTTGCTGGAAAAGATAAAGAAGCAGCTGAATCAATAGGTTTGGGTGCTCTTATAGGTATTGGTGCAGGTGTTGGATTCTCTAAGTTGGCAAATGAAAGAAAGGGGCTGATTACTGATATAAAGTCTGCAATAGCAGTTGCTGATATTGCCAGAGGAAAAATGTTCAATACTAATGATATCTGGAAAACAGATGATGATGGTAATATTGTTTATGAAAATAATAAGCCTGTAGTAGACCAAGTTAAGCTAGAAGCAAAAACTAAAGCATTAGGTGAAATATTCCGTAATATAAAGTTAAGTAATAGTGAGGAATTCTTCAAGTCTAAAGAGGCAGATTGGGCATCTCTTACTTCCCTTGGAAACTATGTAAGAAGTCTACAAAGTATAGGAATTACTAATTTAGGTGAAAGAATCCGTGGTCTATCAGGAGATACTGCAGCAATGTTTGGTATTGACCCAGCAGCTCCATCTGAAAAAGCTGGAAAATTTGCAAAGTTTGCTGATGCATTTGAGAAGTTATCAACTAAAGCAAATGATTTAAAGCACAATGCTATCCCAAATGTAACTCCTATAGCTCAGCATATAAATTCAATGCATGCAAGACAAAAAGTATTTGAAGCGGATGTTGCAAATACTATTCTCTCAGATATGAGAGATGAGGCAGAAGGAAGACTTGTTGAGTCCCTAAATAAGGGAAGAACTCTTAGCAATAGTTCTATAAGTCAATTTCCTGCTGAACAGATGAATAGACTTCTCTTCATGAGAGATAAAAATAGAGAGGTTATTGATTCTCCTGAATTTAAGGATAGACCAGAAGCCCAGCAACAAATCCACCTAGAGAGAGAAAAGCAACTAGATGCTGAAATAGAGGAATTTAAGAAGAACAATGATTTATCTCAAACAAAAGTTAAGAGTAATGGATACTATGTAGCTATAGGAAATGATGGTAATGCTATTGAGATGACAAAGGAAGAATCAATGTTGTTATCTCAAATTGCATCTTATACAAATGCTATGGATGCAAACTCCTTTATTTCTTCTAAACTTTCAGATAAAGATAAATGGTTTGATTGGTTAAGTAAATTATTTCTAACTAACAAGCAAAAAGAAGCAGAAGCAGCTATTACTGCTGCATCTGACAAGCTACAAAAGTCTCCATTCTTTAAGTATAAAGAAAAAAAGGAGGGAGATTATGCAAAAGTTATAAGACTGGTTGGAAGAATGTTAGCTGGAGAAAAATTCACAGAAGCTGAAGATTTGGCATTAGAACAAGAGTATGCAGACTTAATCTTAGAACTTCTTCCTGAATATGAAAAATCTCTTGAAGAAAATAGAGAAAAGATAATTCAGGACAAAATAAATACAATTCAAAAGCTAAGAGATGGTATCTATAAAAAGATAGAGGAAAAGAAGAAGCAGATAGATGAACTGGCTAATAGTGTAAGCAAAAATGAAAAGCTAAATACTAAGAAGTTCCAGAAGTTAATTTATGACACTCAGAAGACAATATATGAAATAAGAGATGAAATAGATGCACTTGAGGAACAAGCTAACCAATATTCAGGAGACATATCTGAGCTTGAGGATATGTTAAAGACCGGAGATATTCCTTCTATGAGAGCAGCTCTTAATGACCTGAAGGAACATAAAACTTGGTTAGAAATTGAAATAGATGATGCAAAGGGAGCTCTGGCAAGAATAACTAAGCTTATTAAAGATTTAATAAAACTTGCTAAAAAGCTTATTCCCGGATTTTCTATGGCCAAACTTGAAAAAATGTTTGAGCCATCTGAGAATTACTATGCAGAAGGTAATGTAAGAGAGTATGAAGGAACAGATACCCTATCCTCATATAATGAAATTAGACTTAAAGAGGACGAGAAGAAGGAGCTGGAGAAAAGTATTAAGGAATTAGAAAAGGAATACTCTTTAGTAGAAGATGCTGTGAAGAGACTTGATAGCTTGGCACAGGATATTGCTAAAGCTACACTTAATGATATTCAGAAAAAATATGCAGACTTAGTAAAAAAGAAGGTAGTTAAGAAATCATTTTCTCAAGAGGAAATATCAGCAAATGAGGCATTAGCTCCACTTGTTCCAAAGGTATCTAGTATTAAATCAAAGCCACCAAAAGAAGAAGATGAGGAATTTGATGATACATTTGTAAGACCGCTAACAACTAAATTCTTTACATCTACATTCACTAATGTTCAGGAAGATGGTAAATTTTCTCCTGTAGAATATGCTCACTTTGAATTGTTAGACTTACTTACAAATAATTTACGTGCAGAAGAAGCAAAAAAGAAAATAGGAAAAGGAAAATTATATGTAGTAGCTGTAACAAAAGATAACGTAGATAAGTTAGGTCTAAAATCTGTTCTTTATAATAAGAAAGAGGCAGATGGGACAACTACTGACCAAACTTCCTATTATGAAAATCCAGACCCCCTTCAGGCAACTATAGCTTTAGTTCATATCCTAGAAGATGGTGGAAAGAAGTATTATATTGATAAGGATTTAAATAAAATAGGAGAAGTATCTGATGTTAATCAGGATAAATCAAAAATTGTATATACTTTACTAAGAGCTGGAGAGTTTAAAGATTGGGAGATTAATGAGTATCAAAATATGAGAACTTTCATTGGTAAGGATGGAAGTTTTGATGAAAAGAAATGGAATATTGCCAGAGACAAGGCATTAAAAGCATCTGCTGATATAAGAAATACAATTTTCCAAAAAGCAAAGAATTTTGATGTAAATAATCCAAATACTGTATTTCCATTTAATATAACAAAAGGTATAGAGAATAGAGCATACTCTCAAGATGGTAATGTATTACAAAATCCTGTTACATCATCAATTATGACAGAGGATGAAATCAATCCTTGGTCAATGGTTATTACAACTGAGAAATCAGGTGGAACAGTTACTATAAATAATGAACAGATTACACTTCCTGTAGGTAGACCTTTTATCAAAACAAAAGGAGTTACTGAGAAATTACACTACGCAAATAATAACAAGTTAGATGATACTACAGTTGATGTGGTTATGCGTGTATTACATGAGGTATCTAAATCATATATTTCATGGTTTACAGAGGCTATGTCAGGTTCACTTAAAGGTAGAAATTTTGACGATTTAACTCAATCTGAAAAATTAAAGTTACTAAAACAGTATAATCAAAAAGCTGTAAAAGAAGGTAGAAAAATTCTACCAAAAGACTATCTGGAATACTTAAATTCTGTTATAAACTTCGGTATAGTAAGAGCTGGTGAAGAAGTATCTCCAAATATGGTGTATATCTCAGGTTCTAAGATTTATTTTGGTGATGATTACTTAGATATAACAAAACCTGAAGAGTTCTTAACTTCTTCAGATTTACGAGATTTCCTAAAGAATACCTACCATAATGTTAAATATATCAAAGACACTACCAATAGTGCCCAGCAATTCACAGAATACTATTTAGATGGTGAACAACTTAAATCCAGAAGATGGAAGTTCTATAACCAATACTTACTTTCATCAAAGTTTCCTGACGGAAAACAAAGGAGCTACATTCCAGTAACAACATCTATTAAGACAAAAGAACAACTTTCTGTCGAGAATGGACCATATCCTCCTATACCATATAAATCACAATCAGTTATATTAAGGGTTGGAATTGTACAAGGTGTATCTAAACCTACAAAAACTTCAACAAAGGTTGAATCAAGAGGTAAAGAAGATAGCAGAGGGGTAAGAACAGAAACTGATAAGAAGAAAAGTTCAGGAGATAGTTTCCTTGCATCTTTAAAATTGAATAAGAAAGAAATAGAAGATATAGAAGAAGAAGTTGATGAAGAAGTAGAAGAACAAGTAAAGAAGGAAAAGAAAAAAGAAGAAAGAAAGAAAAAATATAATAACTCAGGAGACGCTTTCTTGGCATCCTTGGGTCAGACAAAAGAGGAGTCAGAAAATGATGAATTACAAAATGAGGCAGATGAAATAGAAGAAGAGGATGGAAAAATTATAGGTCCTTCATCAGAAACGGATGGATTTGGAGAGGAAGACTTATTTAGAATAAGTAAGGGAGGAATATTTAAAACAGAGGAAGATTTAGATTCTATTATAGATTATGTTGCTAAGGTAATTCCTCAGTTTCCTGTACAAAGATTAAAGCAAGCTATCCAGACAATGGATGGAAGGGAAGCTCTTGGTCAGTTCACTGGAAATATGATTAAAATCTGGGAGGGTGCCGAAGAGGGAACTCTTTACCATGAAGTATTTGAGGCTGTGGCAAACCGTCTTCTTAAGGATTATGAATGGAGAGCAATTGAATCAGAATTTAAGAGAAGAAAAGGAACATTTATAGATAGGGAAACAGGGACAACTTTAAAATATAGTTCTGCAACACCACAACAAATAAAAGAGCAGTTAGCGGAAGAATTTAGAGAATTTAAACTAACTGGAAAACTTCCAACTGTAGAGAAGAATTCACGTACTTTTCTACAGATGATAATGGATTTTATTAAAAAATATATTCTTAACAGACCAACGATTGATGATATCTTCAATAAAATTAATGCTGGTAAGTTTAAAAATAGAAGAGTAAGAGGAAGAAGTAGATTTGCCTCTAACTATAGAATTAAGTTTCCTATAGAAGAATCTAGGTACTTCAGTTTTATACATGGTTTTACTGGATTTATGTTCCAAGATTTATTCCAATCTGGTGGAGAATCTCTTATCCAAATTGATGATAGAGGTGAGATGGATAGTATTGTATATGAGAGAGTTAAATCAAAAATAGATGTATTCTATAATTCAAGATTATCTAAATTAGAACAAGCCTATCCTGTAAATACTACTGATAAATTAAGAAATGAAGAGAACAAAATAAAGCAAGAATTATTTAAGAGGAGTATAGAGGAATGGGGAAAAATAAAAGAGGATTGGACAAACTTTGTTAAAAATCATAAAATGTATCTCCGTAAATTCGGAGTAAAGTTTGATAAGGAATTTAATCTTGAGGATATAGATGATACATTATCTGATAATGAAAGAGAGAATAAGAATAAAAATGATTATACTGGAAATGACTTCAAGATTAATCAGAAAAATAATGCATCCTCTTCTACAAGACTTCTTGTTGCTACACTCATTAAGGCAAAAATGAGTAATATAAAATTTGAAACATCTGGTATAATTGACCCAAGCTGGAAGCCACAACATAATGATGTATTCTTATATGAGTTAATGAACTATGATAGAATGATGACACTCATAGTTGATAAATTAGCTGGATTAAATAAGATGACTCTTGTTAAAGAAAAGTTAAGAGAAGTATCAGGTATAAAGGATTTAGAAAATGCAACTGAAAATGAACAACTTGCAATAATAAATAGCTTAGATACTGAGAATGCAGCATTTACTCTTTTATATACAAGATTATTCCAAACAAACCCTAATATATCAGAAGAAACACAGCTTAACTTAAGAATTAAGTTCTTAAACTATGTAAATAAGCAAAACCCAACTCCTTGGATATACACAATGTTCCAAGGTGCCCCTGAATTGATTTTGTCAACCAAAAGAGGGATGATAGAATCCTTCTTCAATAGAATTAACTTTTCTATACGTAGAAATAGCAGAAATGTATTCATCAAAAAGAAACTTGGTAATAATGTATATCATGTATCCAGAATAGGAAATCTTAGATTTGTTATTGAAAAACTACAAACATTTAAGGCTGATTTCAATACACTTGAGGTAGAAAATAATCAGGTAACCTTCTTATATCCTAATAATGCTACGGCTTCTTTACTTAAAGATAAACTTTCTGAATACGGAAAGGTAACTACTAAGAAGTCTAAGGATAATATTACCTTTACCGTAAAAATAAATCCTAGAGAAGAAGATAGAATTACAAATGAGGACTTTATTCAAAGTACTCCGGGAAAGGTATCAAAGATGCATAAACTTCTTGATTTCCTTGGACTTGCGGAAAAGGCAGTTACTCCAGAGTTATTGAGGGAGCTTTATACAAATAATACACTTCAATATGAAAGACTTGTAAAAGTATTATTCTCTATAAGAACTGCTTTAGAAAACAATATGTTTGCTGGTGAAATTACAATCAGAAACGCAAATATATTTGGATATATTGGTGAACTGATTTCAATTTTAGATGAAATAAACCCACAGACAGATAAGCAAATGTCTCACTTAAATGGTGAGAATCAAATGGTTCAGGATTATATCCCACCATCATTTATATCAAGAATTTTCTCAGAGATGAACAACTCTACTACAAGAGAGGAGTTAGAATCTCAGTTCCCACATCTTAAGCATCCATTTGCAGAAGATTCAATAGTTGTAGATAGATTATTCCAGCATGGTCCTATAAAGTCATCTGTATCAATGGGTTACTTTGAGGGTATTAGAAATCAAGATGGTAAGTTTATAAAGGCTTCCAGATTAGAGGAACATCAAAGACTTGCTATATCATTCCTATTATCATTAGAGGGAAAATACGTATCATTACCTGCTGATAGTGAAACAGAGTGGATTTTCAACTTTGGAGAATTTGTATCAACAGATATGTTGAGAGATACAGAGTATATAGAAACTATCTACATTCCTAAGCTAAAAAGTGAAATATCTTCTGCCTTAGCATTTGATAGATATAAGGATTTGGTAAACCTTAATATAAAGGATAATGGAAGAGAAAGAGGTAAGTCTTTAAGATTCTTTAGAAATATTCTATCTAATTCTACAGTAGATAAGATAAATAAAGCTATAGATAATAATGTAGATGCTGAAAAGATTATTTTAGCAAACAGAGAAGCAATAGTAAAGGATATAAATAATTATATTGAAAAATTAACTTATTCATCTTTTGATAATTTATTAGAAAACAGAGTTATTGTAGAACAACTTGATGAGAATGATAATGTTACATATTCTATAAATTTCCCAAATAAACTTGCGGAAAAATTTGGAACATCTTTTACTAAATCACAAGTTCTTGATTTAGTAAAGTATCAAACTGTGAATTTCCAGATTGGAATGATTGAACAATTCAAGCTATTCTTCGGAGATGTTGCTCAGTATAAAGACTGGACAAAGAGAGCCAAAGGTCTATTCTCTCCTATCGAGCAGACATTCTATGACGATACAGCGATATATGATGAAGATGGAAATGAAATATTTGAAGGAGAAGTAAATAGTTGGTTCAACCAAAATAAGAATAGTGTAACATATGAAGATGCATCTGGAAAACTATCTATTGCTCTTGATATAGAGGATATGTTTTATACCAAATTCAAAAACTCATTAACTGCTCACACTATTGATGACTTTGTTACAACAAATCCAGAATTAGTAAATCTGTTGAATTCTATAGGAAGTAAGTTTGCTAGTAAGTTTGAGGAAACTAATGAAACTGACGGTCAGTCTATAGGTACACTTATGGCTATACGTCATCTCATGATGAAATCTGGTTGGAGATGGACAAAGCAGAATGAGGAATTTTTCCAATATGATATGGCTTTAGCCAGACAAGAGTTATCTAAACCAGAAAATGGAAGTAGATATGATTATAAAGGAAATACTGCTCTTGAAAATCTGGACAAAAAGATACTGGAGAAATATAAAAATAATCCTCCCTCAAACGGTGTATCTCCTATAAAAACATCTATGCCATCTGTTCTTGAAGATGGTACAATCTCTATTGTAAAGCACTCAATTTATCCTATATCATATCAATTGGCAAAGGATTCAAAAATGCTTGACTTATACATTGATATGTTAAGTGGAGAAAAGTATGACATATTAAACTTTGCTAGTACTCAGAAGGTTGGGTTACGTACTGATTCTCAAGGAAATATAACATCTTACTATCAGAGAGATAATGGTAATGTCAATCCTTTCCGTACTACCAACATAAAGGAAGTTGGAAAAAGTTACGAGATATCATTAAGAACAGCTGGTATTCAAACAGAGACACAATCTGACTCTAAGACTGTAACCTTTGGTACACAGATGGCTAAGGATATTCTTATAAACCTTATGCCAAATGGTATTCCTAATGATTTCAGAGAAGAGAATAAGGTATTAAATGAGCAGGAATTATTTGATTTATGGAGCTCTCTATCACCAGAAGAAAGAGACCAACAGGAAGATTATAGAAAAGTAAAATCTTATATTAAGAGTCTTGAGGATTTGAAAGAAAAGACCGTAATAGATAAACTATCTCAACTTGGTGTTTCCTTAAATGTTGATGGAAATGGAAAGATTACATACTATCCAAGAGATATAAATAAACTTAAGGACTTTATTCTTGATGAAATGACAAGATTGGAAATTGACACCAATACTATTGAGGGTATGCAATTATCCAAAGACTTGGAATATTTCAAAAATCCATCAGAAACACTTCCTTCATATGAGGCTATATCCAATATAATTTGGTCAGCTGCAGATAAATCTATCAATCATATGAAGATAAACGGTGGAGCATTTATCCAAGTTTCATCTGCTTTCTTTAATAAGGAAGATAGAAAGGCTGCATATAAGGATAATAATGGAAAGTGGATTACTGTTGATGCAGAAGAAGACTATAATAAAGCTGTAGGTGAGGGTAAAAAACTTGTCTTAACTTCCTCAGAATTAAAGTTTTATAGCTTAACAGAAGATGGTAAAACTGTTAATGCTATGGAAGTATATCTCCCTGATTTCTTTAAGAGAAAGGTTAATGATAAAAGGATATCAAAAGGAATGAAACCTCTTTCAGATGAAAAGTTAATGAAGTATCTGAATGAGAACCCAAAACTACTAGAGGGTATGGGTTTCCGTATTCCTACCCAAGCAAAGTCATCAATGGAATTCTTTGTCATAAAAGGATTTTTACCTGAATCATTTGGAAAATCTATAGTTGTTCCATCTGATATAACAACAAAGGCTGGTTCTGACTTTGACGTGGATAAATTAAATGTCTATCTGAATAACTGGAAAGTTAACTCAAAGGGATATCCTGAATATATAGAATATGATAATGATACATCAGAGGCTGCTACTAAAAAGAGATTTGAGCAGTTTGTAAGAGAGAATGCAAACAGAGATGATTTAAATTATCTTCTTACTCTATCAAGATATTCTAAGAACAGAGATGAGATAAAAGATAGATTAAGAGTAACAAAGGATGGAATAATACAAGCAATATATAATCAGTATAATGTAGCAATAGAGAGAAATAAGCAGATATATCTTGATATGATTAAAGATATAAAGGGAGCTCTTGGAAATAATGCATCTGTTGAGGATGAAATGAAAGAATTATTCTCACAAGGTAAACAATTATTCTGGAGATTACCTAAAGAGACTGTAGATATATTCTTAGACTTAAAGGCTACGATGGAAATTAATGCCAAAAATGGTCCTATAGAAATATTTGAATATAAGAAACTTGCAGAAATTATTCTATCTGAATCACAGAATCCATTTGAGAAATTTATGCTTACTCAGATGATTGAGATTTATGATGCTGAATTGAAGCTATTGAACTGGAAAGAAGAAATAGGAAAGCAACACATTGAGCTTGCTAAAAAACACTTAAAGGATAATAATATAACTGTAGAAGAGTATTATAGAAGCAAGAAAGAAGATGCTCTTCAGAATTCAGATATCTTAGATGATATAGAACAGGAGCTATTTGATTATGACCTTAGTATATATGAAGATGTTGCAAATATGTCAAATATAATTCCCTATCAGGAATTCTCAAGACTTCCTCTTTCCCTTCAAAATAGTCAGAAGGCTCTGCAAAATAAATACTTTGAGGTATCAAGAGATATACTTTCTTCTGGTTCAATGTTTGAACAACTTCTTTCTCCAAATAATATGGATAATATTAAGAGTGGAAAGGATGCAGTATTTCAGGCATTAGGTAAGGACAAAGAAGTAGAGACATTTGATAAGTTTTTAGATGTAGGTTATATTGTTAAGAAGAGACAGGCATTTGCTAAAGGAAAGTATGACATTGGTATCTTTGCCATAGGTATGACCAATTATGCCAATTCACAGGTTGCTGGTATTGGTATTGGAGAGACTATAACAAATAGGGCAGACTACCAAGAGGTAATGAAATTTAATAACAATGATATAACTCTTCCTTTTGAAGAGGTGACAATGTTGGATATAAATGGAAGTAAATTTATACCACTTGGAAACTCTAAGAATATGGATGAGGAGTATATAATGGATTTAATTTCAGGATATATTACTGGTGCAGTTGACGTTGCAAAAGAGCCCGTAATTGTAGAAATGGGAATGCATACAGAATTAGCATCATCATATATACTTCTAACCAGAGCTGGTGTATTACAGAGAAAGCTTGCACTATTTATGTACCAACCTGCCATCAGAGAATATCTGAAAGAATTAATTTTCTTAAAAAATCAGGAATTCTCAACCAGTCCATATCCTTCTATCACTGCAATGAGAAGAGGTATTCTGGCAAGTTATAAACCTGATAAATTTGAATATAAGAATATAAAGTTGTCAGAGGAAACTCTCACAGACATGATTAAGAAGGGAGAAATGGTTAAACGAGGAGAATATGAATGGACAGAACAAGATAAGTACATACAGTATATAAGTTTAATTAACTTCTTGAAAGTCAAGATGTTTAGTGATGATTTATCAAAGAATTATAGAGCATCAAGTCATGATACTGCAAAAATTCGTTCAATTTGGTCAATTGTTCATAAGGATTTAATCTATGAGGAACTTCTTGAGGGTAACAGCATAGTATCAGTAAAAGATGGAGAAGTTAAAGATGGAATCTCTGCATTCAGGGAGGATACCTTTATTGATAAAACAGTTAACTTATTCTTAACATTTAACGAGGTTTTCTCTGGCATTAATCTATTCTCACTACAACAAGAGAATCCTAGGTTGACACTAATTGACATTGCAAAGAGAATATACAATGACAATAAATTTATGTCACAGGATGATTTCCTACAGCAGATGAAGGAATATCAAGCTGGTATAGTTGATGTAATGTTAAACAAATATATAACAGACAGACTTGGTTATACTCCAACAAAGTATTTAGAAAAATTCCATAAAGAAGATGGGCCAGATAATATACTTGCTCAATTTGAAAATGTTAAGCAGATATTAAGTGGTTCAAAGAACTTTATTCTTGAAAACCTTGAAATCATTGATGATTTGGATTTAGGAGTTAATGTATTATCTGTAAGAAATAAGATTACAACAAATGATACATTCACTAAGGAACTATTTACATCTTCATGGAGAGCATTATTATCACATGAAAATGAAGCAGTTAGAAAGTTTGCAGAAACATTAGTATACTCATCTATCATACAGTTTGGAGTAAAGATGCAGAGACTTAATCTCACTCCTCTTATTCCTATTGAGAGATATTTTGAGATAACAATGCCAGCATTAGCAAAACTTCCAGAACATGACTTTACTACATTTGAAGAATCAATAATTAGACAGAATGCACATAAGGAAGGGTTTGTAAAGGATTATGTTCCTAGATTTGGAATGGAATTCTTATCATCAGATGGAAAAACTAAAAGTTCTCCATATCAGGATAATAAGGATATGGCACATATACCAATTGATAAAAGATTGTATATAAGAAAGTTATCAGACAAAGAATTAGAGAAGGGAGAAAAAGAGTTCTATAATAGACCAATATTTGCATATATGGGATATGAGGACGATGATGGTACTATTCCAGAACCACCAAGATATATAGGTATAACTATGGTGAAACCGTTTACTATAGATTCTGATGGAAATATTATAAAGTTTATTCAAAGAGAATTTGATGAAACTGATAATAGTGAATATTACAAATTAACAAAAGAGGTAGCAAATCGTAAGAAGAAAAAGGACTATAAAAGCTGGAAGTATACTCAGGTTTACAAACTGGTTGGTGCCGACGGAAATACACCTGCTATCTATAAAAGAAGAACAACAAAATCTGGTAATAATAAAGGAAGAGTTACTATCTCATATCTATATAAGCCAGTAAATCTATTTGGCTCAACAGGTATCAATGAGGTTCCTCAGCTTAATAAGAATTCAGCAGGAGATGTAATTGCATATAAATCAGCACTTAATACTCATATTCCTATCACAGAAACTTCTGACCTTAAGATTTATGAACTTTCTATGGGAATGAAGAATATAGGATATAAGGATATGACGCCACCTGTGGATAGGAGGTCAGTTGAGATATTGTCTGAACCAATTCAGTCTGTAGAAATGGATTTTAATAAAATAAAGACATTAGCTATAAGTACTGATTTGTCAATAAAAATAGTGAATAAAGAAAAGACATCTCTTATAACAAGTGAGAAGGTTGCAAAAGGTATAGGTATTCCAGTAAATAGTACCGAGCTGAGAGTAATAGGAGGAAATATATACAGTATTACAAACAGAGGTATGATGTCTATTGCACAAGCAGGTGGACTAAGAGAGGTACTTAAAACCGAAGGATTAACAGCTGAACAAATGTCCAAGTCTAAGTTAATGGATAGTTGGATAAAGGGACAGATAAACCTTAATGTATTCAAAATCGAACCATTAACAATAGCACCTCCTGATTTACCACCAATTGAACCAGAATGTTAACCTATCAAATTAATTTTTGATAACAAATTAAATATCATATATTTGTATCATGAACGCATCCTGTATTATAGATTATAACTCTGTTTCAAAGGGAATAAAGAATTCTGTTAAGAAAAAGTTAACAGAATCTAAAATATTCAAAATAGACGAGGATATTGTAACTGCAATAGAAGAGTCTGATTATCAACAAGTTATAGATAATATAAATAAATCTTTTGGTGAAAATCTAGTAGTCCAGTACAAAGGGAATATATTCAGAATTGCAAGCCCTTCCCAATCCCTTGTTCAGAAATATATAGACTTCTTCTCAGATAAGTTTATACCAAAACCTGTTGTTCCTCCAAAGCCAAAGTTTGAGAAGGGACAATTTCAGGGAATGCCAGAATTTAACAAACTTCCATATAAGTCAGATAAGCCAACAATGACTTATGCTGGTATAGGAAGTAGGGAGACTCCAAAAGAAATATTAGCTGAAATGGCAACATTAGCAAAAGAACTTGAAGAAAGAGGATATACTCTCAATACAGGAGATGCTATTGGTGCTGATAAGGCATTTAGGGATAATGCAAAAAAGAAGAATATATTTTCTCAGAAAGATGCAACAGCAACTACCTTAAAGATTGCAAGAGAAGTGCACCCAAATCCGGCAGCTTTGGATAACTCCAAAAACGCAAAATACGTCTGGAATCTAATGGCCAGAAATACTAATCAGGTATTTGGAGAAAATTTAAAGACCCCCGTAGACTTTGTAATTGCTTGGACGAAGGATGGTTTAGAAGATTATGATATGAGAAGTATTGAAAGTGGTGGAACTGGACAAGCCATAGATATGGCATCCAGAAAAGGTATTCCTGTCATAAATTTAGCTAATCTTGATTGGAGAGAAAAACTAGATGTAGTACTTGAAAATAAATATGACAAGACTTCTGCAGAAAGAAGAGTTCCATCTATACCCCAAAATAAGGTTTCAGGTATAGAGAGTTTTGGTTCATTAGTTACAGCTAATCCAGATGTAATTAAATCGTTAGGTCCAAATCCTCACTCAATTGATATGATTGAAAAGGGATTCAGAACAAGAACTACCAGAAGTTCTTCAGAAATGGAGAAATATAATATAAAAGTTGGTGATATCATCAAACATGTTGGTAAATCTGCTGACGGAACAACAAAAACAATTTATTCTAGAGTAACTGCTATACACCCTAAAGGTTCCGAAGGATGGAAAGGTACATGGGAAAAGGAAGGCTGGAGAAGTAAAGATGTAAATGTTATAAATAGATTTAGGGATGGTGCTGCAGCTATCGAATTTGAAGTGGTAGATAAACCTAGTAATAAACCTTCTAAATTAATAGAAACAAAAACTGAAGAGAACTATGAAAAGACTCCAATAGAAGGTCTTAATGAAAGATTAGATTCCTATGGTTATGCAAAGGTAATTTTATCTTCTGATTTCTATGAGGGAGAAAGACCAAAAGGTAGATTAAATGCTTTTAAATCGATAATAACTAAAGTTGCTGAAAATATAGTTACGCTGGCGGATATTGATTTAACTGAGTTTGATTTTTTAAGCAATGAGGATAAAGCAAGATTACAAGCTTTAAAACCTTTGGCAAAAGAACTTGGAAAAATAAATACTAATGATATTTCTTTATCAGAAAGAAGAACAGTTGCTGTAGAAAAAAGATATGCTCAGCTTACAAATCAATTATCAAATGAATTTGTAGATATAATTGGTAAACATGTACAACAACAGTTAGGTAAGTCTATTTCTAGTTCTAAACCAAAAATTGCTACTCAATCTATAGTAGAAAAAGTATCATTATACTCTCAATATAAGGGCACCCTCTCTAGAGAACAATTTGAAAGTCTCTCTAAGAAGGAACAACAAACTATCATCGACCAACAAAATAACTGTTAATGGCTAAATGTATTAATATAAATCATCCGGATTATATAGATTTACTACAAGAATCTGGTCTTCATGAAGATATATTGAAGGCCAAAATTTCTATTTGGATGGACGAAAATGGAACAGATAGATTTCCCTCTTTAGATGAACTGGGGATAGAGGTAGTTAACGAAATATTAAGCAAACAGGATTTAAAAGCAGCTAAGATATTAGGTAGTAAACAAGATATAGAAGAATTTAAAAGTTGGGTTGATAACAAAAACAAACAATTAGAAACGCAATATCAATTACCACAAGGTAGAGAAATAGAAGAATTTGTAGCTTCTGAAAAAGCTATTAGAGATTTAGCTGCAAGAATGTCTGATAGAATTGGTATTCCTGTTGAATTCATATCTGATAGAAGAAATGTTTTTAAAGGAAAATTAGAAAAAGATAAAGCTATAATTAATTTAGCGTATGCTACGCTAGATACACCCATACATGAAATATTAGGACATCCTATTATTAGAGCTATTAAGAATACTAAAACTCTTACTGAAAAAGAATTTACTCAAGAAATCTATAATGGTAAAAGAACTTTAGAATATGGTAAAGATATTCTCGATGCTTTTTCTGAGTATCTAGTTTCTCAAAAAGTTAAAACTTCAAGAAATTTATACCAAAACCTACTTAAAGAACTTGAATATGGTAAAGGTAAAGAAGTATTAGATAGGATTAAGAGAGACTATAAATTTAAAAATTTATTTGATGCACAAGATAATAATTTTGAAATATTAGATAATACTCCAATTAAAAGTTCATTTTATGACCAAAACGGTTATCCTACTAAATTTGCATATAGGGGTTCTATATTAGTCTTCAAAAAACATAAAGAAAGCTATGTCTATGAAGAGAATAATCAAGTAGTTCCATTTTCAGAAGTCAAAGAGATAATTGATAAATATAAGGAGACTTATACTTTAGAAGAACAACAAGAAGAAGCTATTGTAGAATTACTAGGTTTATATACAGCAGAAAAACTTGATGCTGTTAAAGATGGTAAATTAATATCTCTTCTTAAGAAACTTCTTAAAGAAATAAAGACTTTTGTGAAGCAGCTTTTAAGTCAAAATGAGGTGAAGATAGATGAATTACCTGATAATATGACACTGGGTGATATTGCAGATTTACTTGCTTATAGTAATTCTAAACTTATACTTCCCGGGAATGAAGTAGTTTATACTACTCCTGATAATCAGCGATTCAGAACTTATGTTGAAGCAAGTAAATATATTAGTAATTTGGCTAAAAATGTTAAAGATATTGATTTAGATAATATCAGTTTAGAACGTAAATTATCACAAGAAGATTTACAGAAAATAGAAGATTTAGAAAAACAGAAAAAGGAAAAAGAGGATTATTTAGATAGTAAAGAGTATGCTCAAGAAAAAGAAATTAAATTAAAAAATCTTAGCCAAAAACTTGAAGAATACAAAAACAAAAAACCAGTATTTAAAGCTCAGGAACCATCTTTAACAAGAGAAACCGCTAATAGTTATGGGTTTGAAGATTATGAATTTGTAAGAGTAGAAAGCAGTTATAGTAGACCTGACTTAAATGAACCATTTATTGGAAAACCTTTATGGAAAAAGGAATTTGGGGAAGATTTCGAAGGTTATTATATACACGGTTATAATAATAGTAAGACAAAGCCTAGTACAAAAGTTCTTAAAATAACAAAAGAAGAAGCAGAAGCAATATGGAATGAAGAATTAGAAAGCTACGAAAATAAAAACATAGCAGCTTTAGAGATTGATGACCGAAATCAGATTTATGCTTTAGAAAATAAAATAAGACAAATCTTAGATGATACTGAAATCCTATATCAAATAAGTGATATAAAAGATAAAATTAAAGAAATAAAATTTGGTGAATCTAATATTCAAGGCTTTATAGAAAAAAATAAAGAATATGAACAAGCCAAAGAGATTATAGACGAATGGAAAAAGATAAACAACATTCAATATAATCCTGAAGAAGTTTATAGCAGAGGTCAAGAATTTGTATCTGTCGTAGGTGCTTATAGTGATTTTGACGTTAATCTTATGATGCAAAATTTATTGCAACATATAGAAGATAATCAAAAAGCTGGAGGAGAATTTACTGTGTCTGCATTTACAAAACCTATTGACAGAAAAATAAATCACTTAGAAGGTAATGGTGGTAAAATTAAATTTAAAATTTATCCTCAGTCACAAGATATTAAATGGGCAGCTAGTACAGATGTATATTCAGGTAGTGTATGGGATGCTTCTATAAAAGTAAGTAAAAATAAAAATTCTGAATTGCTTGGTGTATCTTATACTAAGTATCCTAACATAAAAAATGTTAATAAAATACAACCCAATCTTGCTTCTATTATAGATAATTTAGCACATTATCATAATGAATTAGGTATTACTCTTACTGGTAGCAATTTTAGATTAGAATATGATAATGATATTCAATATTCTACTAAAAAGATTATTGATTCTATTAACTCCATACTTGACCAAAAATATGGTAAGTTAGTTAAGCCAGAGATTAAAAAAAGAGAAAGTTATAAAGTATATGAAGTTGTAGATGAGTATTATGGAGAAGAATTAGAACCTATTGTAATAAAAACTTTTAACTCTAAAATAGATGCTGAAAGTTATGCTAAAGAGTTAAATGATAAAGAAGGATATAAAAATGATGAGTTTGGTTTAAAATATAGAGTAAGAGAAAATTTAAATACTAAAGGTATTCAACCAACTCAAACTAATGAAACCTTAAAAGAAAGTATTGAAAGGGTTGGGAATAAATTAGAAGTTAGACATATTGAAACAATTTTTCATATATATAAGAAGGATGAATTAGAAATAGTATTAGATAACACACAGGATATAGCTCCAGTATATGTTATTCAGACTAAGAAGAAGAATACAAAAGGATTTCCAATAGATAGTGATTTTCATATATTTAAAACAGAAGATGAAGCTAGTAAATATATAGATAATCAGTATGCTAATTTAGAACCAATACAACCGAAGTCAGAATATATCTCTCAAGCTCTTATAAATACCAAAATAGCTAAACTTAAAGAAGTAGCTAAAAAATATCCTAGAAGTTTAATTAGAAGTGAAGTTAGGCGTATTCAAAAACATGATTACTGGTGGCAACAAGACAAAAACTTATTTGAACCGGGTGAATTACCATTTCAAAAAGTACCAAGTGAAAAATTATTAGATAATTTACAATTTAAAAAAGGAGACTGCTAATGGCATCATGTAGAATAATAAAATCACCAAAAACTGGAAAAGAGATTACCTCTAAGACTTGGAGTGATATCAGAAAAGAAGTTAGCACCGACCAAGAAGCAGATAACTTATACAAGCAGTTATTATCTCCTTCATTTATATCAAGGTCTGGGGACTGGACTACTGAAGAATCACCAAATGTTGTAACTACAGAAGATGGAGAACCTCTTCTTTTATGGCATGGTACTGATGCTAAGTTTAATGAATTTGATGATAAATACTCTGCAGTAGGAGGATTTCATTTTGGAACAAAGAAGGCTGCTATAGAGAGAAAGTATGACGGAGGACTTGACTATTTTGGTACAAGTGAAGAAGACGCACTCAGAGATTTGGAGGAGGAAGGGTATAATTTAATGCCAGTCTTCTTATTTGCTAAAAATCTAATAAAAGGTGTAGACTATCTTTCATCAAACACTCTTGAGAATATTTCCGAGGAAGAATATGAAGAATTATATTCTATGGGAAAAGAGCTTCCAGAACAGACTAAAAATGAAGATGAAAGAAGAAATCTTTATATCTCATTTTATGATGCAGGAATTATAACAAGAGATGATGCTATCTCCCTACTTAAGGGAGAAACTACTCTACAAAAAGTCCTAGATTCAGACGGATATTATTACGAAAATAAACTTGAGGATAAAGGAAGTATATCATATGTAATTTTTCAGCCAGAAAATAAGATTTATAGTAATATTAAATCTTTATTTAATAAAGGAAAGTATTCCAAAAAGAAGGGAAACATATATCTCTCAAAGACTCCAAAGGATAATCTTACCCCTGAGCAACAGGATATATTTAAGAGATTACAAAATTCAGGATACATATCTAAAAAAGTTCACAACTTTGAAGCTAATGGTAGGAAAAGGGCATGGTATTATATTCCAAAAACTACAGTATGGAACTCATTAGCCAGCACAAATGTACCAGATAAAGAGAAAGACTACTCTAAGAAACGTGCATTGGATGAAATGATTCAGAGAAATGGCTGGACTTGGATAAGAACAAGAGAGACAGAGAATGCTATACATGTAGAAATTGGAGATTTTGCCAGCTCATTCCCAAGAGTATTTGAAAGCAAAGGTGTTTCTGACCTTCAATCTACAAAAGCTGGTGAAGTAACTAAGCAAAAAATATTAAATTTTCTAAAAAATATAGGATTTACAAATATTCAAATAGTCAAAAAGCTATTCCATAATGGACAAGAAATAGAAGATGATGCATATATTGACATGATTAATGGGATTATGCAAATTGTAGATGGTAAGGAAGATGTCACCTTACCAGAAGAAGCTATGCATATACTTGTAGAATTAATAGAACAGTCAGATAATAATTTATTCAGGAAGTTAGAAAAAGAAGTAATTGATTATCAACTGTATAGAGATTTAGTGAACTCATCGTATGCAACCGACCCTAATTATCAGAAGGACGGAAAGATAGATTATGCTAAATTAAAAAAGGAAGCTATTGCTAAAATCCTTGTGGAGTATCTCATATCTGATACTGAGGGTAAAATCGAATCACTTGATAAAATCAAAAAGGTAAATAGCTGGTGGTCTGCCATAAAAGAATGGATAAGAAAGGTATTTACAAATTACAAAAATCCATTTAAAGAAGCATTAAATAGAATCAACGAGGATAATGAGGCGTTTGGTGTATTCTCTGATTTAGAATCTGATGAATTATTCTTTTCAAAATCCTCAAAAAGTGTAGAGGAGAGAGATGAAGAATTCAAAGCAACTAAGGAGACTTTCTTATCTATAAGAGATAGAGCTGCAAAAATGGGATTTACTAAAATTGATAATAAATACTATAAGGATGGTAAGGAATGGGATGGACCAAGGGTTACAGATAAAAGTAATACATATAAACAACAGTTATTTAGAAATAGACCACCTGACCCAGAGAAAAAGAAATATTATGACTCTTTAGCAAAGGATGGACAATATGTACACTCTATATTCGAAGATGTATTTAACTCTATGGTAGATGGTGAGACTGGTTTACTTAGAAATACAGAAGGACCACTAACTGATGCATTATATCCAACTGCTGTAGAACAAGCTTTAGCAAGACAAGTTAAGGTATACATGAGACAAATGTTTGCTACATTTCCTACTGGTACAAGATTTTTATCAGAACAGATAATTTATTCGGATAATCCTGATATTAAAAAGAGCGTAATAGGAACTGTTGACTTTATTGCAATAGAACCAGATGGAAAGGTTAGTATACTTGACTGGAAAACATTACAGGATGAATCCGAAGAAAGAGATTATAAGAAAAACCAATGGGAAATACAGTTATCAGAGTACAAGAATGTACTCAATAAGGACTATAATATAAAGACATTCAATAGATTACGAGCTATTCCTGTTCGTAGATTCTATAAGAAAGATGTATTAACTAAGATAATTACTGGTAATATTGACCCAATTAAAGAACAAAAATCTTCACTGAGACCATATATTTCTCAACAAGAATCATCAGGAAGTGAAATAAGAGATAATCTTATAATTGCACTGAAAAATGTACATGCTACCTTTGTGAACATGTTGAAGGAAGGGAAATTAGATGATAAGTTAATTCTAACCGAAATCAATGATGCAATATTTGATTTACATGTAGGAAAGGATTTAAAGTATGTGATATCTTATATAAATGATTTATATTCTAGGGTTAAGAAGCTTACTGAGGAAATAGATGCCAATAAGTCAGAAGATATTGATGTAATTAATGGATTAGTTGGAGATATTAATATTTATACAGGAATATATAAATCAATATCTCAGATAAATGACCTCATTATATCGGATAATACAATTGATGTAAAACATAGAACTAAATTAAGTGCAGTATTTAATAGATTATCAAACAGGATGTTAATCCTTGATAATCAGTTAGTTAAAGTACTGGATTTGGCTGCAAAAAGTAATGGTGTATATAACCTTCCTTCTCCTGAGAAGGTAGTAAGAGGATTATCTGTTCATCTTAGAGCAATGGGTGACCATGATATTGCATCAATAAGATTAATGTATGAGCTTGTTAAAAACGCATATGGTAAGATAGATATAGAGACAGATGATGAATTGAAGGTTCTAAAAGGTCTAAAATTCAAATTCGAAGCATTTGCAAAAGAGAAGGGAATTTCATATCAGGAAGCTATTGATTTTCTTGTGAACAGAGAGACGGGAAGACTCCACTCTAAAATTGATAAAAAATTCTATGAAAAGAGAAAGGAAATACAAGGTAGTGGAGATGGTAAAAAGATATTGGAGTTTGTAAAGGAAAACTATGATATTGATAAGTGGAAGGAGTGGTATGAAAAAGAACTGAGTGAAAATGTAAAAATATGGGCAAATAGTCAGGTTTCTGAGGATAAAGCAGAAAATAACAGATTAATCAAACTAAAGAAATCAAAGTTTGAGAAAGAGTATAATATCTTAAAACATCCAAAAACTGCATTTCATCCCTTTAATAAATACGTGTGGTCTAGAAATTTAAAAGAAGAATTATGGGAATCTGATGAATTCAAAACAATCAAGAGCTCACCTACCCTAATCGAAATTTATAACTTCTTTGTTAAGAAGAACAGAGAATTAGTAGAAATTGGTGCAATTCAGGAATATGAAATGTACACATTTGTTCCTAATGTACTAAAGGGAGCAACTGATATCTTTTCTGTTAAGGATACTAATACTTTAAACAAAGTATCTAATCTTGCTCTTCAGAGTTATAGAAACTGGAAGAGAAAAATATCTACCAATGATTACCAGATGAATTTTCAAGGTAAGATTAATCAGGAAACAGGTAAGAAGGAGGAGAGTAGATTTATAGCATATACAGATAAAGTAGACGAGCTGTATTATATACGAAAAGAGGTAGCAGCTGAATTAGTTCCTGAATTTAATACAGCACCAGAGGATACAAGATGGGAATTAGTAAAGAAGTTCAGAGAAAATCCAAAGAACGATAAATTATTTGCAGAAGCTGTTGCTAAGAAGAGAAATATGTCGTTTGATATATTTACTATATATGGACTGATGTCGAAAGAAATTGCAAAAGAAAAATATCTGCAAAAAACAGATGAGATATTCAGAGGACTGAGACACTTTGAGAGAAATGTTAAAAAGAATTACGAAACGGACAAACATGGTAATGTTAAATTCCTTGGTGACAAACCAATAGAATCAACTGTAAAAGGTCAGAACTTTAATCTATTTGAAAAGTACTTTAGGTATTTAGTTGGCGGAGAAGCTTTGCAGATGGATAGTGACTATACTATAAAGTTCTCATTAAAAAAGGCATGGAATAAGCTTCCGATTAATGATAAGTATAAATTTGAGATAACAGATGAGGATGAAAGTGGTATCTCCGTAAGTAAATTTATATTATGGTTAAATAATATGAACACACTTAAGACATTAGGTCTTAATATATCATCAGCAATGAGTAACCTATTTGGTTCATCTTTTTCTGCTGATAAGTTACATTCGTCTAAGTTTTCAAAACAAGACTTATTATCTGCTTGGACAAAGATAACATCTGTTGCTTTTTATCAATCAGATGAGATGAGAAAACAGGCAGCACTTGTAGATTATTTCCTACCACTTCTTAATAATAGAGAGAACTTTAAATCTCAGCAGTTATCAGTTGGACAAGCTTCCAGAATACTTTCACAGGATTGGTTGATGTCTCTGCAAAGAAAAGGTGACGAGGTAGTTCAGCTAAATGTATTCTTTGCATTTATAGAAAATACAGGTGTAATTGATGGTAAAATTGTTAATTTGAGAGAGCAAGCTAAATTAGAAGTTATTCCTGAAAATTACTGGAGACTTTCATCAGAAGAAAGAAAGGAATTAGATATAAAATTTAATGAGAAGTTAAATCAGTTAAAAGATAAGTATTCTATTACAAAGGTAGCAGAGTTTAAGAAAGAAAAAATAGATGGTAAAGAAGAGACTGTGATATCTATTCCCGGAATCGATAGACAATCACAGGAAGTTATTAATTTCCGTTCTCAGATACAAACTATCTCCAAAGATGCTACAGGTTCTGCAGATGAGTTTGACCTGCAGACATATAGATTTAATATTATAGGAAGATTAGCTGGAACCTTTAAGAACTGGATTCCAAGAATGGGAGACGTAAGATGGGCAGAAATGCACTACTCACAGTCACACAACTCCTACGTATATGGAAGGTTCAGAATGTTATATAGAGGATTTACTGCAAATACTCTGGCATCAATGGCCAAATTAATGCCAATTCCTTTTGTAATTGGACCACTCACAAAGAATCTTGGAAAGGAAGACTTAATAAAAAGAGCAATTGAACAGTATCAAAAAAAGAAAGAAGAGTTTGAGAAACTTGGAAGAGGTGAGGAATTTCTATCAGAAAACGAGTTCGTAGAAGCATTTATGATAGGATATGAAAACTCACTTGCTGAAGTACGAGTGTTTGCATTCCTTACTTTATTTATACTGGCAGGTATCATGAAGGGAGGAGATGATGACGAGCCAGAAGAAAAATCAATAAAGGCTCTGGTGAGAAGACAGATAGATAAAATGTCTGATGAGGTTGGTTTCTTCTTTAACCCTACTTCTATTGTAGATATTGCAAAAAATCCATTCCCTGTAATGATGTATATAAATGACTTTAAGAACCTTAGTTTAAACTTTGGAAAGGAAATGTTTGGATTGAGTATGGAAGGTCTTGGATATGAGGATAGAGGAGAAGAAATAAGAGAAAGAGCAAAGCCTATGAAGTATCTATTTAAAATATTACCTGTACTAAAAGAAATTATTAACTATATGCCAACTTTTGATTCAGAGTTAGGAAATGACTGGGGAATCAAAATAGCAGATAAAAGAGGAATATAATGCCAAATATTTCATTACCAACCGGAAAAGTTATCTATGTCTCTACATATGATTATCTCTTCCAACTTGAGGAAAAGGACGTGGATGAATTCTTTCAGTCCTGTATTGCTGATGACTTGGGAACCTTTGTAGATGACCCGTTTTGTCAGAGAGTATCTCCCGGAAAGCTGGAAGTAGATGATATTCCTGATATTGAAGAGCCTAAGGATGAGGACTTTGAGAAGTTTGAAGATTAGGATATATTATCCTAATTTCCAAAATTAGCTTATATTATTTTGTATTTTCAGAATTTTATAGGTATATTATCAGTATCTGTAACCATTAAATTTGGAGAAGTATCTCTTCATTCGATAGTATGTTTGAGACAAATGACCAGAAAAGGTATATTGTTGTAAATGACACGAAAATCCCTCTTTCCAGAGTGATTAACGACTGTGATTTAAATCTATGTGTTCCTACAAAAAAGGGAGATAGTCTAAGCTCTATTCTCCAAAAACTATGTAATACAGTATCTACCGATTCATTAGTTGAAGAAAGCGACCCTATATTTCTGGCATCTCCTGCATACGGTATTACTGCACCAGATATAAATAATTGGAACAGTGCGTACGATAATACAATAGTATCTGCATCCTTTTCTGGTACAGATACTAAGACACTTACATTGGTTCAACAGGATGGTGGAATTATAACTGCCTCATTTTCAGATATTTATAATTCTAACTACTGGTCTCTAACTGGTAATTCCGGAACTTCATCCTCTACTAATTTCTTAGGCACTACTGATACAGAAAGTTTAAGATTTAGAGTAAATAATACTTTAGCTGGTAGATTAGATTGGTATCCGGGAGACCCTAATGAAAGTTCCGTAGCATTTGGAGTAAATGCACTTCAAGCAATGGACATACAAGGTGGTCCTTATTTATGTGGAAGTGTGGCCATTGGCTCAGCAGCTTTAAAAAATAATACATATGGTGAGAATGTAGCTGTAGGAATGGGGGCAATGAGAGATTCTGTAACAGCATGGCGTAATACCGTAATGGGTGAGTACTCTATGTTTTATGGTAGGGGTGGACAGTTAAATGCTTTCTTTGGTGTTTTTTCTGCTGAAATGAATACCGGAGCGAGTTATAATACAGGATGTGGTGCAGAAACATTAAGGGGTAATAAACAAGGGGATTGGAATACAGCTACTGGTATATGGGCTTTAAGATGGAATACTACTGTTGTAGATAGTATAACAGTTACAAATGGTGGTTCAGGTTATACAACTGCAACTGTAACAATATCTGCACCAGACCCAAGTTCTCCCGGCGCACCTTCTACACAAGCAACGGCAACAGCTACTATTGATGCAGGTGTTATTACTGCTATAACTGTAACAAATAAAGGTAAAGGTTATTCCAACGAAGTTAATCCTGTAACTGTAACTATAACAGGTGATGGTACGGGTGCTACAGCAACTGCTGTTTTAAAATCAGGTAGATGGAATACGGGTATAGGAGCTAATTCATTCTGGTCAGGAAGAGTTAATCAATACTGTACAGGTGTTGGAATGTGGAGCGGTGTTGGCGCTGGTGGTAATGAAGCAAGTGATATAGACGAATATTCTACATTTATAGGATATGCAGCATCAAGAAGCTCTACTTTACCGAATACAACCCCACTAAGTAAGTCAAC